>ERZ1643246.249-NODE-249-length-70834-cov-45.419051_pt1 | contig 70834 bp, 96 predicted proteins | sample MGYA00579265_ERZ1643246 | MGnify/ENA primary metagenome ERZ1643246 (study PRJEB29033, sample SAMEA4952261) | chicken gut metagenome | biome: Broiler Chicken; feature: Gastrointestinal Tract; material: Caecum | place: Ireland | collected 2018 | study: Broiler... | reverse complement strand
AATCCATAATACTTCCTCCTTATTCTCATAAAACCATTTTTAAATGGTCAACTAATTATCTAATCACTTAAAAATGGCTTTATCAACCATTTTTTAATTTATATATAGACAAAGCTTATGATTCCTGTATTCGACAATTTAATATAAAATGTTTTTCCTGATGTAGATACTGTTATTGTATCATTGCTTTGCTTTATACTTCTAGCAATTTCTCTATAGGATACCGTTCCACCATAATTAAAAATATGATACAAAGCAACAGATTGGCTCCAAGCAACGGACAATAATCCTGTATGCCCTTTTTCTACATCAATACTGTATTCCTTTTTCCAACTTAAGTCTTGCATACTATTTGCTTTATCATTTAAAATAATAGTTAAATTCTGTCCATTACTTGTATAAACACTATCTACGTTCACAATAGGACTAAAAACTTCTCCATTTTCATCTTTTAAGTATTTTTGTTTTATTATACTCATTATCTTACTCCCATCTGGGAGTACAGAATGTATTTCTATACCCCCCCCCACCTGTAGAGATGAGAGGAAAATATTTTAATTTACATATATAATATCCGAATAGAGTTTATACTCTATTTCATCTTTTTTAAAAAATACTACCCTTCTAAAACCGCGTGGTTATCCACTTTTTGATAGCCTCTTCTAACCATAAAAATCGAATTTTATTATTCGTTTGTTCTTCTTTTGTATTTCCACCACATACAACAAATATTCTATTTTTGTAATGTTGTCTTCCTTCACTAGATTGATTATTATAAAACCATCTTATCAATCCTTCTATTCCGTCTTCTGTATCTAAATCATATTTTATCTCTGATGTAAAAGGATATGTAGTTAATTTAACATCATACTCAATTCCATCTATATAAATGTCTTTATTTTTATCTTTTCTGTTTTCCACTTTTTCTGCTCCATACTTACAAAACAATTGTTCGCAATAAATAGAAGAACAAAAATTTACCCATCTATGATAAGCATATTTTCTATCTTCTTCTTTTGTTAATGCGTTATCACATAGAAGTTTTAATGTTTTAAAATCTCTTACATCATAAATAAATTTTGTTTTTCTGTCTTGTTCATTATTCTGGACTCCCCAGTTAGTTCCTCCAGCGATTATTGCCTTTTGTAAATCTTCTAATGTTATATCCAATATTCTCACCTATATATATTATATAATATCGACAAAGGTTTGTCAAGTTAGATGGAAATTAAAAAAATAACATCGGAGATAGTCTCCCCGATGTTACTTATATCTAAAAATTATCTCCACAATATTTTACAAAGCAATCTAAGTATCGAATTGTTGTAAAGGAGTTGTCTCTCCATAATCTAAATGATATTGTATCTCCCTTATATAAATGTCTGCATATGCTTCCACTGCCACCCATTCTATATGTAAACCTTGAGGCAGAAACCCAATTTGATTCTCCACTTACTATAACATCTAACAATACATCTTGAGCGACATTTGGATTATCAGGAAATCTTGCTGCTATTCCAATAATATACCAACCATCTTGTTTGACACTATATTTTGGGATTCCATTATCAGAGGCTTTTATTAAAAGATTTGTATTTGTATATTCGCTATACTTTTTACTCCAATTAATACTTTTATTTGCATCAGCAGAATTCCCGCTAGACATACTTCCTTCACTTCTGTGAACCATTGCAGCTAATCTTATACAATTTCCAAAAGTTTCGTCATAATTTTTAGTTCCAAAATATAAGCTACTACTATCTGTAACAGGACTAAATATCTCATTATTTTCGTCTCTCAAATATTGAACTTTAATATTTCCTCCACCTAAAGATGCTTCATCACTTATTTCATATTGTTCTGATTTTATAATAAATATTTCAGATGCACTTATTTTCTTTGAGGTACTTCCGTCACAATAATATTGAAAACTAATCTTGTCATCTTTGTTTAACTGTATCATATTCGAATGAGATACTGCACATCTATCAAATTCTTGTTGTACCCATCGAGAAGTCCATTGCCCATCCGAACCATTATTGTTAATACAATATCCTAGCATTATATTTCTTTTTAAATTAGATGCTCCAACTAAACTTTCTAATTGAAATCTAACATAAATAGAATACCAACCGTTATCTGGAATAATATATCCATCAGTTGAGCTAAACTTTCCAAATTTATCGAAATCTGATGTCTGTATTTTATATGGGGTAAAAGTAGTTGCAGCAGATATAGTCGTATTTGATGAATGTCCAACAAATATTAAAGTAGAATATTGGGACATCCAATCAATTACAGCTCCTTTATCTTGTTTATAAACTCCCCCCATATATGTTACTGGTGAAAATACATTATTTTCTTCATCTTCTAAATATTTTTGTTTAACACTCATTAAAATCTCTCCTTATACTTTTTTCACCATTACATAGACATTATGTTTGTCATTAGTATTTGAATCATCATAGTTATTTACTTGTATATATCCATTTTGTGGAACATAAACTACGCAATCTAAGTATCCAGTAAACCTTTTAAAATTTCTTTCCCACACATTTATCTCAGATACTTGACTCCCAGAGGAATTGTAAACTCCTAAAGCTTCCGAACAATCTGAACCAGCTGTTGTATCCGTATATCTTGAAATAACAGTGACTTCATAATATCCTTCAGGAAGTATTAATTTTCCACCAACTGTTACGTTAACCATTTCACTTTGGCTTATTATCTCATCTGTAGGATTTTTATTATTCCCATTTGTTGTGCATTCAACCCTACCCTTATATACCTGTTCTTCTAAATGGTCACTAGATATAACTTCTCCGATACTTTCTCCAGTATTTAAGTATACACTACCTGTACTCACAATAGGAGAGATAATGTCTCCATTCGTTCCCTTTAAATACTTTTGCTTTACACTAGACATATAAATCCCTCCTAATTTTTAAACATTATTATTTTTCGTCATTTTTAAAACTTTCCCATTTTGTACCAGTACCATATGCGTGTACTCCACCACCAATATTTCCATTATTCATTTTAAAATATACATTTGTAAATCTACATTCAGCTTTACTTGTAGGAGAAGTAGTAAAAAGCTTTGTAGAATATACTATTTCTGCTTCGTTTGGGTCTTGTTCTATTATAATTGTTCCATTCTCGATACTAGATGTATCTAAAGGGTCACTTTCTACATTTCCTTGGTAGAAAAGAACTTGATTATATTTATTAAGCCCACTTTCCATTCCCAAATCATCAACTTGTATATAGATTCCATCAAAAGTATCTGTTGGTTTTTCTTGAGAAATATATAAATTTATTCCAACTACAGAACCAGTTCCTTCTACTCCTAAAACTTTCTCTCCTTGAACAATTTTATCAGCGGTCAAATTCATTGCTGTAGCAACTTTTGATGCAGGAAATATTAATCCTATAGTATTATTCGGTCTAATTAAAACATTTTCATCTTCTCCAGTAAACAAAACTGTTGTAGCAAATGCTTCAGGATTCTCTGGAGTACCATCTCCTGCGTTATAAACAATAGTTATTTCTCTATCATTATCTCCATCATATATAGGAATTTCTTCATCTGATAACTGCTCAATTACATTTCCAGTAATTTTTTGTCCATTGACATACGCAATTTTTCCCTCTACAATATCTGATGCTAATGCTGTAGCATCTGAAGTGAATGTTTCAGTAACACCTAAACAGGTTACACCGTTTTTAAAATTTTCAGGCAATAGATATGTATCTTTTTGATTCTTTATCTCCTGTAAATTTTCTTTTAATGTTGCCATTTAGCACTCTCCTCTCTTTTACCCGTTTGTGCCCAATATATCTTCTGCCAATTCATTGCTTTCTGATATTGTATTATTTAATTCATTAATTTGTTGTTGTGCCTCTTGTGTTGGGTCATATGTTCCAATAACACCTGCGATAGTTTCTCCAGCCTTAATTTTATCAGCTGTAATTCCTAATACTTGTGCTAATAATTCGTTTGTGATATGTACTTCGACTATTGAGCCTGTTTCATATAATTTTGATTGTATATTAGCATTAGTATAAAATTTATACCCAGTATCGTTATCTCCTTCTCCACTTGTTGCAGTTTCTAATCCATATTCTTCATTTGATATAGTCACATCTGGTGTTGTACCTGTTGAAGCTGTACCCACTACATTTAATATAGTATTACCAGATACTATTTTATCAGCAGTTAAACCTATTGCAGTAGTTATATCTGCATAAGGAGCACTAAATTTCATATTTAGATTACTATCTAAAGTTTGTTTAAGTGTATTTATGGTTGTTAATTCTAATGTACTATCTTCTGTATTATTTGTTACACCAGCATTGTCTACTGTAAATGTACTTGTATTTGGGAATAATGGTAATGTTCCTGTTATTTTTTGTCCATTTACATAAGCAGTTGCACCTTCAAGAATTTGATTTGCAGTTGCTGTAGCATCTGATGTATCAATTTCTTCCTCAGGAGCATAAGTACCTGTAACTCCTAATATAGAAACATCTTTTTTGATGTTATCTGCCACAATATTACTGTCTATTGCGCTAGTAACGGCATTAACAGTTACAGATGTTAAACCATTATATTGAGCATCTGGAGATATTGTTTGTTCTGATGTTGAAGGAACAACTGTTTTTGTTTGTCCTTTTAACTCGACTATAGAGTCTACCAAAGCACTATATTCATTTAACTTTTTTCCTTCGTCAACAATAACACCTTTATTAGTAATTGATGTTTTTAATGCACTTTTTGCATTTTCTAATCTTTCAATTTCTGTTTGTATACTCATACTAGATACCTCCTAACAAAGATTCTACGTCTCCAACTAATCCATCAACATATGCTTTTGTTGTAAAATCACTATTATTAGTTAGTTGAGATGTTGTTGTTGGAATTGCAGTTACATCTGCTTTCTTTTCTAATTCTGTATCAACATATGTTTTATCTGCCTTTAATCCAACTTCAGTTTTTGTTGCTAAATTGCTTATATCTGGAATATCTGCTATTTTTGCATAAGTTCCTTCTGCATCTGTTTTCTTTAAATATTCTGATAGGTTTACTTCTGATGTTCCTATTTTCTCTGGATTATCATTTACTAAGATATATTCATCATAAACATTTTCTTCTCCATTTTCTGCTGGAACAAAATATATAACATTTGTTTCTGTAACTTGTTCTTTATTAGAAACAACTTGTAAAGAGATTGTTGTTATCGCATTGATTAAACCATCTACTTCAGATTTTTTGTAATAATTTACTAAATCATTTACACTTTTTGTTATAAAATCAGCTATATCTTCTTGTGTTGCTAAATTTACTAATTCTGTTTTTGGAACATATGTACTAGCTGCATCAGTTTTCTTTAGATATGGAGTTAAGTCAATTGAACCACCTTCTCCTCCACCTTCTCCCATAGATTCTAATGTTGATTTTAGTGTTTCAAGAGCAGAATCTACTTCTGTCTCACTATTATAAGTTTCTTTAACTGGAGCTCCATTATATAGCACATATACTAATCTTTTATTATTAATAAAATCTTTTTCAACATCTTTAATATACATTGAGTTAACTAATCTTTCATCATTTGTTTGAAGAAAAATAGTATTCTCTGCTAACTCATCAAATTTTGTTTGCGCATTTTCTTCACTATCAAATTTCTCTTTAATAATTCCTCCATCATTAAATAAATAATTGATTTCTGATGGAGTGTCTCTGTCTATTTCAACAGTTGTTACCCTTTTCATATTTAAAATACCGTTATCTACTGCTATAAACATATATTATTTCTCCTTTCTATTCTAAATTCAACAATGCTTCTATTTTTAATTTTTTATCGTTTAGGCAGTGTTTTATTTGTTCTAAATCTATGTCGTCTTTATCAGAAAAATCCATACACAAATACCCTATAACGCTTCCTGTTACTGTATTTTTTATTGCAATTCCATATTTTGCTTTTACCCCACATTGTTTCATATATTGATATATTGAGTTGTCTAAATCCTTTACGTCTTCTACATCCTCGATAAAACAATATCCTTTATCTCCTAGTTCTTTAACCCAATATGCAAATGCACTTCGTAATTGATTTTGAAAATTATTTAGTAAATGAATTACTCCTGCTGCACACTTTTCATTTGACATACTCATTTTCAATATAGAGTTCCCGAGCATATCATTTCCTCCATTATGATATTTAACAAGACTAACTCTACTTGCTTTACTAGATATTAAAGCTTTTTCTAAAAACAAATCTATTTCTTCATCAATTTTTGTCATTCTTGAATTTTCTTCTTCTGTTAACAAATGAGGCTTTTGAGCTGCACTCAATATTTTTTCTATTAATTCTTGATATTTTTTATCAGACTCTTTTTGCTTTTCTAATAGCAAATCATAATATTCATCTGTTTTCTTTTGTAAATCATCAAGAAGTTTATCATACCTCATTTGTCTTTTGTTCTCCATCTCTTTAACCCTTGAGGTCACTGATGCATCTTTATTTTTCTTCGTAGTATACATATCGTGAAGTTGCCATAAGACAAAACCTGCACACAAAGCAATAAAACCTATATCTGCACCAGTTTTTACTATTTCAAACCATTCCATAAAAAATTCCCCTCTATTTTCTATTATTTTTTGAAGTTTTTAAAGCATTAGCTAATTTCCCTAGTCCTTTCCATTCTCTTTCATCAATCCTTAAGTCATTATAAATTGCGACCATATCTCCTGAACTCCATCCAACTATACTTTGAATAAGCTCTGCTTCTAAACCTACTTTGCTCAAATATGTTACAAAATAATGTCTAAAACTGTGTGGATAGATATCTAAACCAGTCATCTTCTCCCATCTTTTTATCCAACCTCTTACAGTTGCTTGTGTTGCTGGCATTCCGTCTTGTCTTATAAAAAGGCAATTATGTTCCTCAACATTATTGTCTTTTAAAATTTTAGCTCTTACTGGCAACCATCTTTTTAACCAAGGCAAGAAAAGTGCTTTAATAATATATTTATAAAGTTGTTTTCCATTTTTTCCTCTGCCTTTAGTTTTTATTGGTTCTTTTGTTACTAAAAATAAATCGTCAAATGCAGTTTCATTTTCATCCAACAAATCTAATGTAATTCTAAATAGTTCACTTATTCTTGCCCCACTACTTATCGCAAGGGCTATAAATACAGATTCTTGTAATCTTCCTTGTTTATCTAAGTCTTTCATTAGTTTATCTACTGTTTCTACAGATAAAATTGTTTTTTTTCTAACTGTTTCCTTTGGTAATTTTTCTATTTTTTTTACTATATTTCTAAAATCTGCATACCTATCTATTTCGTCTAATTGATTTTCTATATAATTACTTAAACTAGATAGAGATGAATGCATTTGTGCATATCTATTTGGACTATATTTTAATTCTTCAGAACAAAATAAAAAGAAGTCTTGTAGTTCAATCTTCTTTATCTTTTCAAAAGGCTTATTTTCGTTATATTCTAGATTCCAACAAAAAAAGATATTAAAATTACTTTTATAAACTTTTATTGTTCCTTCACTACTTCTTGGCGCCATATATCTTAAAAATCTATCAACTAACTTCTTATTACTTTCTTCTATATTTTCTATTTTTTCTGATGTCGTTATAACTTTCTTAAAAGTTTTTCTTGCCACTTATACATTCACCTCTTTTATTTTTTATAAGTAATTTAATGGATTTACAAAATTTCCACTTATCTTTATTTCTAAATGTAAATGATTCCCTGTTGAATTACCTGTAGTTCCAACATATCCTATTACTTGTCCTTTAGAGACTACATCTCCTTTAGAACAGGCATATCCACTACAATGGGCATATCTTGATATTGTTCCATCATTATGTTGAATAACTATAAAATTTCCATAACTACCAGACCAACTAGCTTGTATAACTTTCCCAGCCTTCCAAGCATAAATTTTTGTACCTGCTGGTGCTGCAAAGTCTACTCCAGTATGCATCTTTCCATTTCTCATTCCATAATAAGAACTAATATAAGAATATGTAGCAAGTGGCGCACCACTTGAATATGAAGACTGCTGTCTTCTTGTTTGTCCACTCCTACTTGTTACCTTTTGTTTTTCTTTTAATTCTTTTTCTTTTTGTTTTTTCTCCTCTTCCTCTTTTTCTTTTTTTAATGTATCAATTTTTTTATCTAAAACTGTTTGTTTAGTTATAACTGATTTATTCTCAATTACTTCCTCACTATTATATTCTATACTTTTTATAGAATTTAATTTGTCAATAAATGCTTTCTTATCTGTTTCATTTTTAAAATAATATACATCTTTATTTATAGTAACTTTTTTACAGAAGACTGTTATATCAAAACTACTAATGAATATTTTTTTTATTTCGTCTTCATTTATCTTATGTTTTGGTATTATACACGTTTGTTCAAAAATAGTTTTATTTATATTACAAGAAACTATATAATACCCTTCATCTTCTAATTGTTTTAAGTACTCATCCATAATAGAAAGTATATTCATTTTTTCTTTACTATAACCAACTGTAACTTGCGCATCCATTTGTTGATTAAATTCATAATACCTATACCCAAAACTAAAATCCTTTAAAATAAAAATTCCCATATGAACTATAAGTAGAACTATAATTATTATTGCTACCCATAGTTTTTTAAGTTTCTTCAATCCATCCCAGACGGGACGGAGCCCATTTGTTTTCATTTTAATCTCCTTTAATTATATCAACCAAAGTATATAATACATAGTTGACTTGATTTTTCGCACATAATTCATAAAATTATAGTTCGAAAGTTTTTGAGATACACTAATTTAAAGGTGGCGGATATTGGTCAATACTATAAATGTTTCCATTTACCTTTACTTTTATAGAAGCAATTTTTTTCATCGCTCCATTCACTTTAACATATCCTCTTACGTGTTTTATATTTCCACCGACTTTTGCTATAGACATTCCGTCTGCATATATTGTTATAGAATTAAATGTTCCATATCCTGATTTTTTATTATAACTATTTTTAGCACGTATTTGTACTTTTAAAGTTTGTCCTTCTCTTACTGTTGGAGTAAATTTGTAAGAACGTGTAGAAGCACTTATGGAAGTTGATACTGTTGTATATGATGCACCATTATCAGTCGTGTATCTCAATTCGTATGCTGATATTGTTCCACTCCTTGGTGTTGATGCGCTCCATTGTACAGTAACCGCTGTTTGTGGTTTCATTCTACCATTTGTTGCTCCACTAATTGATAGATTTCCGAGGTACTGTTGGACTATTAATTGTTATTCCAATTTGTCCACTATTTTTCCAAGCCGATGTTGCTATTATTCCATCACTTGTTCTTATTCTATATTGGAATTTTACTCCCTCTCCATTTTTTGAGTAGTTTACTCCATTTACAGTTAAATTTTTAATTTTAGATACTGAATAACTAGATTGGTTTTTTGCACTAAAAATTCTTACCCAATCCGTCCAACTACTTCCATTATAAGCTCTTGCCTCCAAATCATATCCAGCGATTCCATTACTTCCAGCTCTTGCTCCACCCCAAGTTAAGTTAAAGCCACTGTCAATTTCTACTGAACTTGGTGCAGTAAAAGTAGTGGGAGCTGTTGGACTACTATAAACATTTAATGTTCCACCCCAATATGTATGATTCCACCATTGTCCATTGCTGGTTTTCATACCAACTCTAACTTGATATTTTTGTCCACCACTTGCTCCACTAATAGTTCTTGTTGCGCTACCACTAGTAGCCGATGTATTTACACTTCCTGTATTCCACCAATTGTTACTTCCATATAATGCAACATCTATTGAGTATTCTGCTATAGTGTATGTTCCACTTGTTGCTCCACTCCAAGAGACACTAAATTGTGGATTATCTTTATTTACCCAAGAGCCTCCAGCTCCACCTGTTACACTTATAGATGTAGGTAATGTTGGATTAATAGCAAGTGTTGGTAAAGTCCAACTTCCACTACCTCTTGCGTTATTTGTTCCATATGTATAAATATCACCACTAGTAGAAGCAGAAAAGTTTCTTCCTCCAGCATTATATAGAGTTTTACTACCACTAGCAAAAGTTGTATTTCTATAGCACTTTGTTTTTCCAGAACCTGCGTAGAATACCTGTTCTCCGTCAATATTAACTGCTATACTTTTAGTATAATACCATTGTGCACTTCCTCCACGAGGGATTAGATTCCATCCAATTCTTATCCAGTTACCACCGCTATTTTTTTCTTCAATCCACCAGTTGAACTCCAAATAACGTCCTCCATATTCACCAGAATTAAATGAACCACTTTCTGCCATTCTACTTCACCTCTCTATTCATACACCAAATATACTGTATTGTTTGCAATAGTACTTTTGTCTAAAGCATTATATGCTGATTGTGAAATAACTCTTAAATCACTAACCGTATCATCTTTACTAAAAACAACCAAATTTGAGTCAGAAAAATCTGTTACCATTGTTGGAAGTGTAATATTTACTTTCGTATCAATACTACCATCAAAACCATAGGCTACAATTCCTCCTCCGTGAGCTTTACCAACTGTTATAGTTAATTGTCCTGCTGTTCTCATTGCTAAATCTGCACTAGCAACATTCGCATCTGATGTAATGAATCCAGAATTATTTACTAAGTCACTCGTTTTTGTAGGAATCATCAAATCTATATTATTATCTACTTTTGCAACTTTTTCTCCATTTACAGAAATAGTTAAATAATCTCTTCCTATGATAATATACTCTAAGTTTCTATCTGGAGTTACATCCCAATCAATGAATTGGATTACATCACTTTCTTCTCCTTTAATACCAACTTCATTATATTCTGTACCAATACAACAATGAATGTCATCAATAAAGACCTGAATCTTATTCTCCCCAACAACATATTTATCATCTAATTTAAAATTTGTATTCTTTTTTATTGTACTTGTTCTAGTTCCAGCAGGAGAGGTATATCTAATGACATTAACTGGAAGGTCAAAGTTTTTACTAGAACTTTCTATTAACATTCTTGTATTTGTTGTATCTAAATACATATTCGCTGCTGTTGTTACATAAAGAGTTCCGTGGTCTTAACTCCTTATGAGCTTGTAAATATTCTTCTGTTGTATAGACAGAATGAAATTTCATATCAGACATCCTATAATACCTCCCTTTCACTGTAAACTAAAATAGAGCTATCTCCTACAAAATAGTTCCTATTGTTTTCAACCCAGATTTCATAAACTGGTTTATTAATTATTTTATTTTTATTAATTTCTTTTATTCTAATTTCATTATTATCTTTATCAATTAAAATATCTCCGATTTTTAATGATTGTACTTGAACTTCTCCAACACCTTTGACGTAAATTGGATGAGACCAAGTCGCAACCAATCTTTCTTCATTATCTAATGTAATTTCATAAGCAATTCCGTGGGTTATGGCTATATGTATGATATACTTTTTGTTCTTCTATTTTTCCACTTTCCTCACTTTTACTTAATACAAAATCTCCTTCTTTTATTGTCTCAATTGGTTTAAATCCATCTGTTGTTAATACCATTGTACCTTCTTCAAAACAAGCTGCCCCCATATAAGTATCCGCCTGAACTGTTTTTGTTGTTACAAACCCTGTTTTATAATGATACCAATTTCCTGTAAGTGTATAAGTAGAGTTTGCCGCAATTCCATCTGATGGATATAACACAAAAGTCATTTCTCTAGTTGGTTTCTTTACTGACCTACATAATTTTCCGTCTAATAATAGTTTAAATTCATCTGCGATGCCTTCGGTTCCATCCCAATCTACAAGAATCTTTACAGTCAAACTAACTTCTGTTCCAGTTCTATTTCCACCAAAAGAGTCATTAGAAACATTCTCATTCAATGCCCAGCCTATAGTTTTTTCCCAATTAAATTTCATAAATTGTTTTGTAGCAGAACTAGTCCAACTATTCCAAGAACTATCATAAAAAAAGAATGGGTTACCTAGTTTCTGAGCCATATTAGTACTTTTCATACTTGATAGAGTTGCTTTATTAGTTGTATCTGTATGTCCTGTATCTGTAAAGAACATTCCAGCGGAATTGTAGTCTGACGCATAATAGCAATTGTTTGAAGTTCCATATTCACTCATCCCAATTATTCCTGCACTTGCCCCACTACCTGCATTTAAACAACTATCTACGAATCCTCTATACGTATATCCTGCAATTCCTCCACTCCAGACACCATTAATAGTTCCGAAATTTGTACATCTTGTAATGGATGAACCAATTACATAATTCCATCCAACTATTCCTCCTGATGTATATCCCGAAACACTTCCTATATTTCTACAAGATATTATTTCTCCAGAATTTTGTCCTGCAATTCCTCCACAATCTGTTGCTGCTCTGCTTGTTGGAATTGAAATGTCTGTCACAGAAAGACATTTTCTTATTATTCCTGTATTATTTCCTGCTATACCTCCGACATATAATGTATTATCACTATCATCATCCATAATATTTGCATTAGAATAGCACTGTTCTATTAATCCACTATTATATCCACAAATCGCTCCTGCGTATTTAGATGCATACATATATTGATTTAATACTTTTAAGTTTTTTATTGTCCCAGCATTATATCCTATAAATCCCGAATAATCATAATATCCATCTATATACTGTATGCTAAGTGTATGTCCTTGTCCATCGAAAATTCCTTTAAATTGATGTGTGCCATCTCCTGCTGGGGTAAAATCTACGTGCTCACTTGCTCCAGAAGTAACTACATCAGTTAATAAATATACTGTTTTTCCTTCATAAGTATTTCCATTATTAACATCATCACAAAATTGCAAAAATGCTGATTTAGAATTTATATAGACCTCATTTCCTTTGCTTGGAATAATAGATTTTGTGAATATTGGAGTCACTTCTATATTACGATAAATTCTTACCCATAATTCAACTTCTTTTTGTGCTGAAGCCATTCCAGTTTCTGTTGGAGCTGGGAATCCCGAAATTCCACCCGAACTATATGCTTTATATTGTCCTATTGCTCCAAACCAATTTCCGTGTCCTGCCTCACAATCCATATATGAACTTGCATTTGTACTAAGCGCAAGCCCATATTTCCAGTTTGTTGGGAAATCTATATGTACTGCTTGGTATCCCATAGTTGTTGCTGTTTGTGATGCATCTCCTTTTACATTTAACGGATTTGCTACTTGTGTCCATCTATTGTGTTTTGTAGTACTATACTTTGGATAACATAACATAAACTCATATTTTCCATTATAAATAAAATTATCTAAGTCACCTAATCTACTGTATCTATTTGCTCCATCTATTACAAATCCTTTCACAGGATACATTTTTGCTTCACTTGCATCAACAAAATATTCAGCCTTGGTTGATACATCGTGCCACAAAATTCTTGCCCATTCTGAACCGTCATCCATAACTTTAATTTTCATATCAGAGGTATCTGTCTTGTCAATTTGCTTTAAATTATTAACTCCTATTGCCTCCCATTGGGTACTAGATATTTTTTTAAATACATTATACGTGTCGTTACAAATTGTTATTTCATTACTTGTTATATTGTCTGAATAAGCCCAGTTATATATATCTGTGGCTCTTACGCTAAACTTAACTTTCATTTGGGGTAGATTTTTAAGTTCATTGTTGTCTTGTATAAAATTTCTTATAGAATAATTCAATCTTGTTGTATTTAGTTGATTTACTGCAACTTTATCAATAATTGTATTTCCATTCATATCAGAGACAGAAAGCCAGAGTCTATATCTTAAATCGTATGTTCCTTTTGTACTACTGGTAAAACTTACAGAAAAATCTTTACTTAACTTCTTTTCATTATTAGATATAGTTAAATTTTGTGGCAAAGTTGGAGCTTTTAGAAAAAGAAATGTTGTACATTTCCACCAGCTTCCATCTGAACCAAGTGTGTTTGGAGGTATTAGTCCAAGATTATACCAATTATTTATCCTAAATGGACTATGTAACCAGTTGTTCGTTACTCCGTCACTATCACGTACATAATTATATAGCATTTTAAATGAGACAAATTTTCCAGAAGCAGGAGTAACATATTTACTAACATCAAACGAAAAAGATACGTTATTCATTGAACTTGGAGTTGGGTTTGTAAATCTTTTTACTTCTTTCCATAAGTCTCCATTTTTCCAATCTGCATCAGCACCTTCAGCGACCATAAATGATATATAATTAATTGACCTCATCCCAAAATCATTCATTGTTGATTGAATTGCACTACTATAGTCAGTTAATGTCATTGTAACATTATAATTTCCGAGGAGTTCTGTCCCAACTTGTTGTTCCGTCCATATATAACCAGTATTTATAATCTTCTATTTGCCAACCTGCCATATCTCACTCCTCCTTCTATAAATCTAATGGTAAATCACAAGTTAACCCCGTTGATTGTGTTGTTACATATCCTTCTACCCCATCTGTAATAGCAACAATTGTTCCTGTAGATAAACTGCCTGCATTTGAAGCAAAGTTTGTTGCAGACATAGCCATAAAGTTCTTAACGCTATTATCACTACTTGGAACCCAATGTTTATCATTTGTTATCTCTGAACCTTTAATTGATGATTTCCCTGTTAATAAACTTGCAGGCACTGCTGTAATTGGGATTACTATATTTTTTGTTCCATTAAAACTTTGTGCCGTACCTGTTACACCAGATACTCCAATTGTTCTAGCTGTTGCAAGTTTTGTAGCGCTAGCTACATTTGAGGTAGTATATGCTATTTGACTAGCTGTACCCCAAGTAGTAGCCCCTTGAGCTGCCTGATAATGGAAAATGGCTTTGGTAGATTTGTCAAAAGATAAAGCATTAACATTTCCTCCTCCTGTATCTCCCCAACTGTTCATTACTAATAAATCTTGATAATCTGAATCTGCTGTCCCTGTTAATCCTGCTTTTGTTGCAAAATATGTACTAAATTTTCCTTTAGGAGTAACAGATGGTTTTACATCTCTATCTTCTACCATATCCATTTGCTTTACTGTAGTTGATAAACTTAAATTGGCTGTTCCATTAAAAGAACCACTAGCTGTAGCATCCCCTGTTAAAGAAATTGTTCTAGCTGTAGCTAATTTCGTAGCTGTCGCTGCATTCCCTGACACTGGTAGCCAAGTTGCATCTTTGTATGTAGGAAAATCAGTTGTATTAGGCAGCGTACTAACTGTAGCATTTACCCAAGTAATTGTTGTACCTGACATATAACTTCCTTTTTCCAATAATGTAACTTCCAAATCATCATAAGATTCTTGTTTTTGTATATATAAATCAAATACTCCGTTTGCTGATTTAACTAATCTTGCTACTATACCACTACCATCTTTGTAAAATGCACTTATGCTAGGGTTTGTAGAACTAACCGAACTAAATATAATATATAAATTTCCGAATCTATTTCTTTGCGTTGTATGAAGTTTTATACATTGATTTTGGTAATTACCAGTAATTTTAAATGTACAAACCTTAAAATATCCAGTTTTTCCAGAACCTGCATCTATTGTTTTTACACTTGTGCCTTGATTAAAATATGTTCTACCAGTTACAGTTCCCCCAGCTAAAGGAAGTTTTGTACTGTCTGCAATTGTTATATTCTTTGTTCCATCAAATGAAACTCCATTTATAGTTCTAGCTGTAGCAAGCTTTGTTGCTGTCGCTGCATTTCCACTTAATGCTCCCGTAAATGTTGTTGCATATACGTTCTTCCATTTATGAGAAGAATCTCCTAGGTTTTGAGAGTTATTAATAGATGGATATAAAGTTCCTGATTCTCCAAAATATAATGCTTTATCTAGTGTATTATTATCTGCTTCTATTGTTGTATCACTTGTATATCCTAATATAAAATTTCCTTGATATCCATTAACAGTAAATACCCCATTTGTCGACTTTTTTCTTAATAGTGTAACGTATGCACTACCTGCGGCTGTAGAATTAACAACTGCACTTCCATTATTTCCGTTTAAATAAGTAGTAGTATTAACTGATGATTTTATCGTTCCAGTCATAGTTCCACCAGCCAAAGGAAGCTTTGTGCTATCTGCTACAGTTATATTTTTTGTTCCATCAAATGAAACTCCATTTATAGTTCTAGCTGTAGCAAGCTTTGTTGCTGTCGCTGCATTTCCCGCCAAATCTCCTATGAAAGAAGGTGCCGTAATTGAGCCTCCAACATTTAAACTTCCATTTACTCTTAAAATACCATTAATTATTGTATTTCCTAAATTTGCCATTTAGGCACCTCCTTTTATATTTCTATTATTTGATTTGTTTGTATATCTTGTTTATATATTTTTGTTTCATTCTCACTACTTATTTCAGTAAAGCTATTTGTTTCGATTACCGAATTATTTTTAATATATGATTTAGGATTATATTCTGTTACTTTCAATGAATGGATATATATATTTTCATTTACTTTCCATCCACCATAACTTGTAAATGCACTATGTGTTGTAGTATTAGAATAAGTATATATAATGCATAAACGTCTATATTCTGTTCCTATAGTAAATCTAGTTTTTGATTGTGCAGATTTACACTCTACATTAAATTCCACTGATGTTCTATTGTCGCTCTTTACATATAATGAAATACAATATTGTTTTCCATTGACTAAATTAATCTTATCAAAAACTTTGTGACCACTCATATAGAAGCCACCGTTACCAGCAGCAGTACAGGTAATCTTTGTAGCAGTCCCTGAAACAGAATCACTACATTCTATCTTTTCTTGTTTATATGTTCCTGATGTCTGTCCCGAAATCCAATAATCATCTGTATCCAATAAATTTCTTTCATTGTCCATTTCAACAAACTGATTACAATATAAATTTCCACTCTTATCAATTCTTACTTTGCTTTGATATAATTGTTTTATATCTTCTGCTGATAATGCGGTAGAATAGATACGAAAATCTGATATATTTCCATCAAAATATGAATCTGCTGAATATGAAGATTTTCCAATATAAGAATATTGTCTTACCATACTTGTTAATTCTTGAGTTATTGTTGCATCTACGATAGATTTCCCATCCATAAATACTTTTAAATTTGTTTTGTTGAATACAACGCTATACATATGCCAATTTGTATCTATTGTTGTTATGTTACTATTTACATATAAAGATGTTGTTCCTGTCTCTCCACCATAGATATGTAGTCCTAATTGTTGGGTATTCTGATATGTTCCTAACAAAATTCTATGATTTCCTGTTGCTCCTTGTAAAACATTACAAAATTCAAAAAATCTTTGCCATCCACTAAATGTATTAACCTTCCCCCAAAAGTTTATTGTACTTTGATTTGTAATATAAGTATTTTGTAAATTGATATAATTTGAGTTTGCTCTTTGTAAGTTAATACTACTATCATATAATGGAGTATCTGATGTATGGGCTATATTATTAACCATTGTTCCATCATTCCCAAATCCTGATGTATCATATACTGTTGTTGAATCATATCCTAATGTAGTATATAGTGCATCATTTTTATTTGGACACCAATCTGTTACACTTGTTCCTATTTCTATCTTTGGATGTCTTATATACCAAGTAACAGGAGCTGTATCACTATCTGTTCTTAAACCAATACTATCATAAGGTAAAATATTTAATTTATTTGTGTTTTTACTATTTGAATTTTCGCTTCCCCAAACAATTTTTGTCCAAGTTTTTTCAGGAATAATAAAACTTGTTTTAGTTCTTTTACTACCATTATCATTATCATTTCCTGCCCAAGCTGTTCCACTTGCTACATTATTATTTACATCAATTACAATCGTATGTCTTGTAGGAACATATACTTCTAAAGAAGCTCTATATGATTTTCCATAAGGAATTGAAATTTCACTTGTATTTTTTATATATACTGTATATCCAATCCAGCTTGTACTTCCAAAATCAGATTTTATTGTGTATGTATCAGTATTAATATCATAAGATACAGAAGAGGTATTTCCCTTAACTATTCCTCCCATTTTCATTAAATTTTCATTGCCATATCCACTATTTAAAGGATAATGACCGATTAAAGTTTTAGAAATTTCTTTAACTTCTATTTTTGATAAACAATTATCATATATTCTTAAGTCATTTAATGCCCCTGTAAACTTTCCTGTTTCTCCTATATGGAAACTTGTTGTTAAGTATCCACCTAATCCAGTATCTGTATAAGTAAGTTCTCCATCAATATAAGAATATATATTTTCTCCATCATATACAACACCAACGTGATGCCATTCTTCATAATTTTGTATCAAAATTCGCGTCCCACTTGAAATTCCAAATGGAGAATTATTATGCCACGAACACGCTCTTGAGTCTGTTGTTGCTTCAAAACGGAATTCCGCAGCACTTGAGCCATTAGCTTGTTTACACGTAAAACCAAGTAAATCAGCCCAATTTAATGTACAACTATCAACTTTAGCCCAAAACATAATTGAAAAGTTGTCTAGTTGAGGTAGCCCTGTAAAATTTACTCTTTGGTTTAAAGATATCCCTTGTCCAATTTTTCCTGTTGTATATTGAGGAGTTCCAGATGAAATACTTATTGTATCACATATGCCTTGATTTTCTATACTACCATTAAGAGGTAACCATACTTGTAAACTCATTACAAAATACCTCCCTTATTATACAAAAATAAATTCAATACATTCATCTGTAGAATTGTATTGAACTTTTGCCTTATCATTATAATTTACTACTCCAGATTTTGTTTCCAAGTCTGTTCCTGCTGTAATTGTTGTACCTGAGTTGATTGCTTTAGCAACCCCTAAACCACCAGAAGTTTTTAAACTTCCTGTAGTTGAGGAAGTTGAATCTGTTGTGTTATTTATTGCTGTTGGTAAAGCAACACTCGCCTGTGTCCCAGAGACACTTATTGCGGTGGAAAAACTACTGTCCGTTCCAATTTTATGCTGAATACTTAGATTCCCAGCTAAATTTAATATTTTCCAACTTCTATTCGATGTTGCTCCATTTCTATATAAATAAATTCCTGCTGTACTACCATTGCTCTGAATAGTTAATTGATTCTCTGTTGAAGTATTGATTGTTAATTTTCCAGTCATTGTATCTCCAGCAATATCTACTTTTTTATTCAACGCTGCTTGTTGTGCTGTAGAAACTGGCTTGTTTTTATCTGAAGTATTATCTACATTTCCCAATCCTATATTAGATTTTGTAAGTACTACTTCTCCTGTCATATTATTAACACTTATAACAGAACCTTTACCAGCTCCATCTTTCCATCCAGCTCCACCTTCTTTATCTTCATCCCAAATCCATACAGTATCGGTAGTATTTACGATTGCATAATCTCCTGCCTCTCCTGTTGGATGTGCCTTATTTAATGCAGTTTCCGTTTCATAATATCCCTTGAATTTATTTGCTTTCGTTAAAATTGTCCTATCTGCTGTTGTTAAATGCACTGTTGTATCATTTTTGTGTGTTGTTAAAGCACCGTTTACTGTATCATAAGCACTTTTCAATGCAGCAGCTGTTGCTGCTTGAGTTGTACTCGTACTTGTTCTTGTATTATTTAATTGAACTATACCTTGAACTGTTGTTGATGCTTTTGGAATATTTCCGCTATGATAAACAAGATTTGTTCCATTAATATAAACTGGTTGTGAGTTATTGTAGTTTAAATACAACGCACTCTCAGAAGCTCCATTTTCAGTGCATCCCATAATTCCACGAACCCAGAAACTAGCTGATGCAGCAGCTCCTAACACAGTTGTTTTTCCAGTTAAAGTTCCTCCTGTTAAAGGAAGATATTTACTTAAATCACTTGCCTTAGCATAGTAACTAGGTAATTGCCCTCCTAATTTGTTAGCATTATCTGCTTCTTGTGCGTGTTCTGTACTAGGTACCGTAGCACTTCCTTCAAGGATTTTTTCAATGTTAGCTGTATTTGATGCCACATTCGCATTTGTCGTATCTGTTTTTGTTTTTAACTTATCTATCTCATCTGCATTTGTCTGAATATTTGTTGCATTTGTATTTACTTGTGATTGAAGATTTGATACATTTGTATTTGTGGTATCTGTCTTTTGTTTCAATAAAGAAATATCACTCGTGTTCGTATCAATATCTCTTTCTGCATTAGTTACTCTTGTTGTTAAACCTGTTATGTTATTTTTATTTGTTGTTATGTTATTTTTGTTTGTTGTTATGTTTGTTTCTGCGGTAGTTACTCTTGTTTTTAATGCTGATATATCATCCTTATTTGTTCCTATAGCTTCTGTATTATCTTGTATCTTTTCTAGATTTGATAATATATTTCCTGTATTAGTATTAACCTGTTCAGTTAAGTTTGTTACATCTGTAGAAGAGGCATATTCACTACCTTCTTTACCATCCAACAAATCGGCATTTAAGTTGTCCACCAAGGCACTAGATTCAATTTCTAATGATTGTACTTTTAATTTTCCAATTACTCTCAAAAATCCATTAATTATTGAACTGTTTAAGTTAGCCAAATAATGCCACCTCCTTAATATTCATATAAAGTTTCTGCTTGAACTGTTTTTTGCTTATTGTATATTTTCGCTTGTTTCTCATTTGTTTCTTTTAAATTATATGTTTTTATTTCCCCATTTTCGAAAATTTTAGTTTCTTGTATCTCTTGGTTACTATCTGAATATATATATATCAAAAATTGGACAGTAATTTCGTCCACATTTGAATCTTTTTCAGAAACAACAAAAGTTATATACGTATCCGTGTCTTCTGCTAATGTCATTGTTTTATAATTATCGTTACGATTAAGTATAACAAAGTTTTGTGACCAGTCTATTTTGCTAATAAAAAATCTTCCTGTTGTATTTGTATAATTATCTCCAATAATATTATAAATTCTAAATACCTTATATGTACCAGCAGAAAATCTCATTCTAACTCTAAAATATCTTGGATTTTCTGCTCCGTTTGTAGATGTTATTATTAATGAGTTGTTGTCAAAAAATGCATCTTTAATATTTGGAAGTTCTCTGTAGTTTGTTATATTATCAAAGGAAAAGATATTGTCATCTTTAACTTCAATCAATTCACCACAAGACATATTTCCATTATTATCTACCTTTACTCTTTCTTGATACATTTTTTTAATATATATTTCGTCTAATACCGTAGCATAAATTTTCAAATCATCTATTTTTCCGTCTAATTTTAAACCTCTGTTATATCTTAAGTCTCCTATAGTAAGATATGCACTTTCCCAATCTACTCCAACAATATTATTTTTAGATTGATTAAGTTCTCCATCTAAATAAACCTTTAAATCTCCTTGTTTTTGAGCTGTAACTACAATATAATGCCATTTATCCCTTTGTAAGGTAGTTGGAGGTAAAGATGTATGATACAAAGTGGAAACTAAAGAAACTCCATTCCTTCTAATCCATATTCCATAATTTTCTGCATCAGGAGAACATCCCAAAATTGTATTATCCCCAGTATTATTATCTACCTCTGGGACATAAAGCCAAAAAGAGATTGAGATTTCTGGAACTTCATCAAATATTTTTGATGTTCTGACTACTCCATAAGTATTCTCTCCACCGTCTGTCACAGTTTTTGATTGATAGCATCCTTCTCCAATTTTTGCATCTGTTGAATAATATATTGTTGGTAGAAAATTACTTGACCCCATAACAGTTGCATTATGTCCAAATCCAGATTCATCATATAATATACCACCTGTTCCATCAGAAAGTACTTCTTTTTTTCCTAAAACAACCCTAAAGTTAGAAACTGTTGCTGTCCCATTTAACAAATAATCACATCTTATTTCTATTGAAATATTCTGTGAATATTGTGAAGCTGTTGTTATTTTATAACATCTTTCTATATGATATAATCCATTTTTTAATAAATTAATATAACTTTCCGTTCCTTCTGTAAATCCGTAACGCACCACTTCTTCCATATAACTCATTTGAAGTTTTTACTAAAGTCCCCCATTTTGACGAACCATTAATAACACTTCTACTTTGAAGAGTTAAGATTCCTCTATTTTCTTCTACAGTTTCTATATCTTTTATATTCAAATCAAATGATATTGTTACATAATTGTTTTCTACAATATAATCTTTATCATATTCTATATCTCCTATTATAAAACACTGATTCTCTTTCCCATTTAATAAGGAACTAATGTCTGTTCTAGTAACTGTAGAAATTTTTGGGTCTTCTACTGGAGTATCAAAACTATACTTTAAAATCAAAGACCTATATATTTCTTGAACCTCTGATTGAGATAAGGCGTGATTGTAAATACGAAGGTCATTCATATAACAATGGCAAGGAAAGCTTCCACCAATTTGACATCCTACATTGAAATATCCAGTTAGATATCCTGACGATTCTTGTTTACAATTTCCAATAATTATTCCATCTTTATAAAAATAACAATTATCCCCATCTGCAACAAATGTAAAATGATGCCATTCATTGACGGAAGTTACCTCATTTTTACTTCCTATATCTTTTTCCATAATATAATGCTTTTCAGTTGTAGTACCATATATTCCAATTTGAGCATTTTCCGTAGAGCTGTACGCACTTTCTAATCTTAATCCATAATATGATGGAGTTTCTCCTTCCTTTGTTGCTTGAAAAAAAAGAATCTTGCCCCAGTCTTGATTGTTTTCTTCTACATTAACCCAACATCCAAAACTGAAAATCTTTGCTCCATTTAATTCTTCTAAATAATTATTAATAGTACTTCCATCTTTTTGAAAATAAAAACATTTTCCAAGTTTTCCATTATCGTTTGTTGTCACACCAGTACTATCTAAATCTGTCCCATTTTCACTTACTCCGTAATTTTTTAAGTCTTTATCTAGTGGATACCAAGCCACCAATGCCATAAATATCCACTCCTTCCTTAATTATTAAACATAAATGACAAACTATCGTCACTTGAATTATATTGTAAATATGAATTTGAAGTAACTCCTACTGTTCCCTCAATTGTTATATTTCCTTCTATTGTGCTATCTCCAACTAGAGGAACGTATGCATTATCTACAACGGTATCATAATTATGATAACAATCCATTAATAGGCAGTTTATGTTACTTGAAATCATTGTTCCAAGTTTTAATATTTCCTCTCCTGATGCCTCTCTTAATAGCATTTGTATTTTATTCCATCCTTGAACTAAATTAAATGAAACTGTTTGGTTATTTGCAACGCTGTTCTGTTCAAAAATAATCTTTCCATTTAGATATATAACTACAGAATCATCGTGTTGTAATGAAGAGGAAGTAATAGTTGTGTTCTCTTGCATATTAACAAAAGTTTCAAACAAAAATCCTTTTTTATTTACTTCTGTTGTATTTAACAAATAGTCTGCCGTATCTTCTACTTCCCATTGTTTTTCTAATGTTAATCCTTGTACGTCTTTTATGTACTTTATTTCTGAATCCCAATCTGGAGTATCATATTGTCTTATACTCCACTTTCCAGTTCCTGTACTTCCACCACTTCCACTAACTTCCGTCCAAGAACTTGTCCTTGAATTCCATATATACAACGCACTACCAACAATAGCATAGTCTCCATCTGTTGCAGTTGGGAAATCAGTTCTTAAATCAGACAACAAAGCATAATATCCCTTATATTGTTTAAAACGATTAATATCTTCTCTTGTTGCAATATCTGTTGTTAAAATTTCAACAAAATCTGTCCATATTTTACCCGTGCCCGATTCTGCATTTTTTTGAATTCTCAAAAACATATGTGGTTTTTCTGCTGAACTCCAATTTATCCAAACTTGAGAAGCAGAATATTTTGTTGTATTTCCTGTATTTTCTCCAACAATAACAGTCCAATATTTATCTACAACCCCTAAAATTTCTTTTTGTTGGTTGTATACTTCATATATTCCCGCTCTGATATTCAATTGGTCTAATTCTTCTACAGTATATCTTTTTCTTTCAGCTCTATCATCCTTTAATGTTGTTATGTCATTAGTATTCTTTGTTATATTTGTTTTGTTAGTTGCTATATTATTTTTGTTTGTTGTTATTTGTGATTGTAAATTACTAATATCACTAGATGTTCCTACTTTAGAAAATTCTCCCCAAATTCTTGTAGTATTATCCGTATCTTTTGTTTGATGTCTCCAATACATTGCAGTTTTTTGTCCAGTACTAAATGGAATCCATATTTGTACTGCACCACCATCAGTCCAATCTCCTTGAACCACAGTCCAATAATTGTCTGTTATATCTAGTATTTTTATTGATGCTCCCTCTATTGAATAAATTCCTGATTTTAATCCAGTAATAGCATTCGCTTGTTCAAGAGTAATTATCCCTCTATTTGCCTTATTAACTTGTAAATCACCAATATCTTCAATATTTGTTTGTATTTTTGTATCTAATTCTGAATAGTGAATGTCTGTTAAAATCTCTCTAAATTCTGACCAAGATGCACCATTTTGCTGTTTTCTCATATAAATATGTTGAGTTGAATTAGAATTATAATTCATCCAAATTTGTGTTGCACTAGCATTAGTTCCTGTAGACCTTTCTGCTACGATTACAGTCCAATAACTTGCAGTAAAATCATTGATTTTTTTTGATTCGTTATCAATATAATAAATTCCTGCCCTTAACCTTAAACTATCTGCTTGTGCTAAAGTAATTTTTTTTCTATCTGCTTTTGCATTTAATGCTGTTTGTTGTGCTGTTGATATTGGTTTGTCTTTGTCAGCTGTATTATCTACATTACTCAACCCAACATCTGTTTTTGTTAATATTACTTCTCCAGTTCTTCCATTAACACTTATAACTATTCCTTGTTCTGTACTATTTAACCAAGAATTTGATTCGTCATCCCAAAGCCATACAGTATCTGTTCCTCCAACAATAGCATAATCTCCTAATTGTCCTGTTGGATATGCTTCTTTAAGTTTTTCTATTGAAACAAAATATCCCTTAAAGTGAACAACTCTATCAAAATTATTTCTATCTTCTGTTGTCCAGTGACGTTCGTCATCTGCTACGTGAGTATCAAATAGTTTTTTATTCTCTGCAATATCACTAGCATTTTTTGCTATATTTGCAGTATTGGTAGCAACTTTTGCAACCAATTCATCCAACCAATCAAGAACTTTAGGCATTGCCATAGTTACCACCTACCCTTTCTTTTCTTTTTCTCTTTTAAAGTCTTCTCTTATTGCAATCATACACCCAGAACGTTTATACTTTTCACCCATTCTTGGGCAATTATTTACTGGACACCATCTTATCATTCCACACAAATCTCCCGTAACTGTACATTTTACAATACATCTACAACCTGACGAAGTATCCAATGCGTATTTACATAATGGAAGTTTTTCTCTTTTTCCCATAATTTCACCTCTATTAAAGACTTTCAGAAATGCCTGCTTTTATAAAATTAACATCTCTGAAAAATTATATATTCAGATACTTCTGAAAATTTTTAATATTTGATTTTATATAAAAGTGCATAAAAGTTTTTCTATTTTTTTTGAGTTTTTCTTTTCTTTTTTGTATAATTTTTTTGTTTTGTATTTGTTTCTTTAATTTCTTTTTTCTCAGCAACCTCTTGTTTTTCTTCTATTTTCTTTTCTTTTTTATTATCATTTTGTTTTAAGTCCAACAACTTACATCCCTTTAAAGTAAATAACACATCTGGACTAGCTTCACCAGTAACACCATATTTAACTCTAGGGCAAATTTGCTTTGTTTCTTTACAAATATAAGCCATTTTTAAAGCTTCTTTCTTAAGTACTAAATTATCACAAAAATATAATCCCATATTTTCCCCTCCTTTTATCAAAAAAAAATAGGTAGATAGCTCTTGCTATCCACCTATTTTTTATCAAAAATTTTTTGTGTACTATTTTATAAGGTATTAAATACAATATCAAATTTTGTATTTTTGTGAGAACCTGATAGGTCTCCAAATGTAATGCTTCTTAAATTGCCATCTTCTTCTGATAACCATAAAATAAATTGGTTTCCATTTGTTGCTCCCCATTGTAATGCAAATACATCTTCTGTCTCTCCACTTTCAAATGTATATCCACTTACAGCAACTACATTTTGTCTTACTATTCCTATATCCAATAGTAAACCATACCATTTCTTCTCTAATCCTGCTCCATTGTCATATGTCTGGAATGGAGCTGTTTGAGTGATTGTTATTGTATTCCCATCTTGGCTAATAGTAAAAGAATTTTCATTGTTCTTATATTCTTCTCCAAGACCTCCATCTAAAGAAGTCTTTTGTACACTAATTAACTCTAACGGGTCTTCAGACCCTCCACTAGGGTGTAACTTCGACTTCCGCAGTTTTTGTTAATTTAACTTCTTCGCCTACTTTATACTCAACAGTAATTGTAGTATTTCCTTCTGCAACACCTGTTACAATACCATTTTCATCAACTTTTGCTGTTGCATCAGCTTGAGACGTAAATGTTAAGTCTGCGTATGGTACGTTAACAAATTCATCTGTTGTTGCATTATAACCTTTTACGATTAATCTTGCAGTTTGTCCTGCTTCTACTGTAACACCACAATCCATAATAACTAATTCATCAACACTATCCCAGATTGATTCTGTATATAATATTTGAACTATGTATCCTAGAGTACCATTATCTGATGGGCATCCACCTGTTTGAACTGACCAGTCTACTAAGGCTGTCATATTTAAAACAGTTGTTGCATTAGATGTTTGAGATAAATCTAAGTTTAGATTTCCATCTAATTGTGCTCTTGGGATAACTATTTGAAGTTCTCCAACCTTGATTCCAGCTGTTGAATCATATGTTCCATCAGCAGAATAAATTGGTGTTCTTAATACTGCTCTACCAACTTTTGGAGAGAAGTTTGAACCAATTACGAACATTTCTGCGTTAGCACTCATTGTAAAGTAACTAATACATACTTTGTCTCCTTCTTTTCCTTCTGGAACTGTAAATTCTTTTGTTTCTGGGTTGATAACTACTTTTGTAGAACAGTTTACATATCCTACGATTTCTTCTGTTCTGCTTCCTAGAGATGCTACTGGATTAGATTTTACGTGACCTTTTCCATCAGCTTCTAGTGTAACTTCGTCTGAAACTCTATAAATACCATTTGGCATTATTGTTGCACCTGTATTTAATCCTAGTCCTTCTAGTGTGAAGTTTTGAGCTGTCATTTGAACTTTTAATTCCGCATCTGAAGGGATTTGGATTAATGTTGCATTACCAATACCACCTTTAATAGCATTTAAGTTTGTACTTGTTGTGATGTTTGATTCTGTAATATATCTTGATTGGAAAAGTAATTCATCTGTTCCAATTGAATAAAATTCAAAATCGTATACGCCTTGAACGTATAAACCTTTGCTATTACAATCTTGCATTGCACATTTCCTCCTTTTAATATTTTATATTATTATCAATAAACTTTATAAGTTTATCTATTTTACGACTCCGCCCGAATGCATTTGAAGCTTCTGCTAACGTTTTCATTTTTCCTTCACTATTATCTTCACTTTTTAGCCAAGATTTTACAGGTATTCCATTTTTAAACGTTACCATACCACTCATTTCTGCACTTCTATAGATTTTATAATGAATAATTCTATCACAAGCCTTAAGCATCTCATTAAATCTATTAACTGTCCAAGTATTCATAATGATTTTAACATCTACTCCTGTAACACAAGAGACTGAATATATTTGGTCATTAACTGTTGGTGCTCCATCTAAAGTAGCTTGTCGTGCAAGAGCTCTTTTGGTTCTAATTATATCTTGATTTTGTCCTAAATCTAGAACTTCCAATCCATTTTGGAAACAAATCAAATCTTTCAGTTTAGTAAATTTACTTGCACTGATTTTATCCCAAATTTTTTCTTTAGTAGTCTTATCTTTTCTTTGAGAGACTAATAAAGAATATACATTTTGACTTCCTTCTTTTTCTATATTGACTTGTAAGTCTGTATCTTCTACGTGAAACACAAGTTTCATTAAATCAATAAAATTTTCTTTAAAGTCTTCTTGCATTGCACATAAGTTTATTACCAACTCCAAATAACTCATTGAGGCTACTTTTGGGTCATTAAAATCTAATGGATTTATCATAAGGACTCCCGCTGTTCTATTAAATACAAAAATATCTTTCATAACAACAGGATATAATGTCAATCCCATATATTTAATAGGCGTCTCTGACAACACATCTGGTTGAAATCTTTCAAAAATATCCATTATCTAATATCCCCCAATCTTTTCTAACATATAGGACTTCTTTGAGCTATCCAGTTACAACTCATAGTAAAGGAATGTCCAGAAAATTGGATATTAAACTTCACAAAGTCACTTCTATCACTAATTCTAGTGTCCATATCATAATTAAACTGTAAAGTTCCTACTCCTCCAACTTCTACTCCATTTAAAGTTTTTAAGATTTCTTCTTGAAGAACATCACTTCTATTCCTTACTATATTGTCTACAACAATTGTTTGAACTCCGAAATGGCAAGGTAAATCAAATTTCCAAGCTACTCCTGACCTAAAACTATTGCTAGGTAATATTCTTGACCTATAAATCCTTAATTGTTGAATTTGGTCATTAACTTCCTCATTTTGAGGAAACATAGTGAAAAATACCCTACAATTTGCTATATCTCCTACTCCCTGATAAATTAAAGACCTTTTCTCTTTTGCAGTTAGGTCTTTCATTTCTAAAGGTTTTGGAATTGGATTTTTATTCTCATCCAAAGTATAATATAAAAGTTTCCATATATTTTCATTCTTCCATAAATACTCCATAACAATTTTGTTTGGAACTTCACTTAATCTTTCGAATGTATTAAACTTCATTCGATTTATCTGATTTCTCATTTCGATTTCATTCATTACATAATACCTCCTAACCTTATGTTAAGAGTTTGAATTAAATCACCAGAAACATTAGAAAATATTTCTATTTTTAATCTTCCTTTTGTGAATTCTCTATTATTTGTTAAGATAAGTTTATTACATTGTGTTAGATTTCCACTATCTGTTTCAAAACTAAAATAATATCCTTCATAACTTCCTGTATGTGGTACTCCACTCAACTTTATGTTAAACGTTTCTTTATCAGGTACCTCATCAATACAATGATAAAAAGCAATTTCTTGAGTGTCTCCTTGCAAAATAACATCAATAAGTAAAGGATTTATTACATACTCTTCTGTTTGTGGTAATTCTTCTTTAAAAATACCTGTCACTACAAAGCTTCCTTTGATATCTTGATTGTCCTTCATATGACAAGTTATGACTGATTGTCCAATACCAACTACACTTAAAATTCCTTCATTACTAACTTTTGCAACTTTCTCGTTTGAGCTTTCCCATACTACATCAACTGTTACGATATCATTATCTTTAAATACAGAGTAGTTTAATTTCTTATCAAATCCAACTGCCTGTGTCATATCTTCTTCGTTAACTTCTATTCTATACCAATTCTTCTTATAAATATCTGCAATATTATTATATAAATCATCTTGTCCTTCATTAATATTTAATCTTCTAAGCTCTAGTCCAAGTAGTTTTTCATTAGTTGTTTCGTCATCCATATGACTTTTAAATGCATATACTTCATATACTTGACCTTCTACCTTATCGGGTACTCCACCAAAAACAAATCTTTGGTTTAATGTAATTTTGGCTGTATCATCATTTCTTTGTACGTTTAATAAAACATTACCTTCGGCAGCTAATATTTGGAATTTTCCGAGGGAAAGCTTCCAAGTATTTATCATCAACTACGCAACGATATGACAATATATTGCCGTAGTCGTCTACCCAACGTAAAGAATTGTTCGTTTTTTCAATACGGGCTACTACATTATACTTTTGATTCTTGTTTATTGATGTAACTAACCAAGTTGTTTCAATATCATTATATATACAAGTAATATAGTCTCCTATATCGAACTTGTATTCATCATATGGATAAGAAAACATTTTTTGATAACCAACTTGGTCATAATCATAGTTTCCTTCTCCTATCCAAACCCATAAAGGTTCATCATAATTAAAATTTTTATAAACCGTCTGGAATTGTGGATTTCTGAAAAAACTTTCTTTTATTTTTTCAGCATTTTGATTAAATTCTTCAAGATAGTGATTTTCAAAAGGATTATTTTTATATGATTTAAAGTCTTGATTATATCCCATTGCTCCCAAATAAGGTTTGTTTTTAGATGGTTGTAAAAGTTTTGCCATACTATTACCCCCTATTTGTCAAATCATATGTTTTAGTAATTTCTTTTTGATTTTTATTCTTTACTAGAACTAACTCTGGGTCGCTTTCATATGTATAAGCATTAATTAATCCTTCTATTTCATATCTTTCATTTTTTAATATATTATTAATCTGCTTCATATGTTCTGCTTGAGAATACATTTTAGCACCAGTACCATAAATCATCTGATTTGTTAATGATTCTTTTTTTAACTGACTTTCCAAGAAAGGAATCCCCATCTCTTTTGCTAAAATAACTTTCTCTTCAACATCTAAGTCATCATAAAAATATCCAATGACATACGTATATATATTGCATCTAAATTTATTATTAATTGGATTAACAAATGTTATTGTAGATGTTACTTTATCAAAACTAAAGTCTGTTGGATTCATAGGAATAAATACCCCAGAACCCGATTCTGTTTCAATTTCTACATAAATATCCATATCATCAGGAGACAGTTCTTCGCTAAGTTGATACTCAGTTTCTATTCCGTCTCCTAAGATATTATATTCCTTATACTCAAATGGTCGGATTGTTTTTAAATCTTTAAAACATCTTGTATTGAAATGACCAATAGCAAATTGTAGAAATTTATAAAGAATTAGGTATTTTTTGTATATTGGAGCTTGTTTTACTTTTTCATCTTCCATTATAATTGTAGATAATTCATAAATTTCTTCAAATCCAGTCATTTCTAACTCCTTCCAATATTATCTATAGTCCCCACGTTTATATGGTAAATTTGCACGTAAATCTTCAAAATTATAATTTACTTTACTACAGAATATTTTGTTTAATGTTAAAGTAATTGTATCAATATCTGATTTAGGAAATTGATTTCTATCATACAAATCTAATGTTTTATATGCTAGTTCGTGCTCTAAAGCTGAAGAGTCTGGTCTTTTTAATAATTCTGTTAGTTTTAATGTTGTAGAAGAAAGGTTGTCTTTACTAAACATTTTCAAAACGTTTTCTTCTGACATATCAAATTTCTTTTCAATTCCATAAATTTTATAGAATTTTGGGTCACAGAATTCAAGGATGCCATACTCAAATAGTCTTCTTACTTTATTAATTTGTATTGCTTGTCTTACAAATTCTTTTTCTAGAGGTCTATTTTTTTCATTAGGAAGAATTTTAAGAGATGTATTTCCAAGTCTGTCGATAGTAATTACTTGTGAACCAATACTATTGTTGTTAATATATACTAACTCTTCATCATACTGTTCATCTTTTTGAGTACTTGTTGTATTGGTACTTGTAGCTTTTACTATACTACTTAACTCTTTAATCATATTTCTTAATTCTTCGTTTTCAGCTTCTTTTGCTTTCATCATATCTTTTAATTCTTGAATTTCTTTTTCAGAATTATTTTTTTCTGGTACACTTACTTTATTATCTTTATTTGATGTTGCCATATTTCTAAAACTCCTTTTCTAAAAAATAAAGAAGTTAGTCTTATAATAAGACTAAACTTCTTGTACACCGAAGTGTGATTTTGTAGCGATTCCGCAATCCCAGAACATTTGAACGCTGTATTCCATTCTGTCTAATCCTTGTTCAATAGCTCCATTTCTTGTTGTTACGTTAGCTACTCTACTTCTTACCATTTTTACTGGTTTATCTCCATCATATCCGCTCATTAAGATGATTTTGTCGTTTGGAACTCTTACTCCAATTGAAGTTGTTAATGTGTTAACAGCTTGTGGGATAACGATTGTTCTGATACCATAAATATCAGCAATGTATCCTGTTTTAACTTTTTCATCTTGAACGCTGAATCCTGTTGTTATGTTATTTGAAATAGCATAGAAAGCTTGGTTTGTACCGAAAGCTTGAACTTCTGAGCTATTTAATGCTCTGATTTTATCAGCCATTAACATATATTCATCAGCTGCGAAAGTTGTTGAATAGAATGGTGTTAAAGCACTTGTTACACCGAAAATTGTTGTGATTATATCAGCATATTGTCTAGCTCTGAAAGAGATAGCAACTTTAGCCATTTCTTTACCAAAATCATAACTTCCTGTTCTTAACATATGGAATGGGAAGCTAACTCCTAATGATTTTCCTTTTGGAGTTAATGTGATAGCACTTTGGTAACTTTGGTTGAATCTACCAATGTTAGCTCCATAAGAACTATCTTGAACAGGATAAATCATTTTGCTATCAATTTCAAATGTCATTGAATTTTCTGGAGCACAATCTCTAATATCAGCAAATATTAAAGCGTCTTCAACTTCATTGTCAGCAACAATGTTTACTAATGCTTCAAGAACGATAGCGAAAGCTAATTTTCTAACGTTTTCGTCTTGTACAATTAATCTTTTTCTTGTTTCTGAAGCTGATGTATATTCATCAATTCCATAAACTTGGTCTATTGCATATGTAAATAATGCTTTAGATGTTTTTTCATTATATAAATCGTAATCTTTAATTTCTCCATAATAATTTACTGGTAAGAATTCATTTTTACCATATCTTTTGCAAGCAAATCTAATTAAATTAGTAACTGCGCTTACCATTGCATTGTAATCGCTATCTTGTTTAGCGTTTTCATCAGCTGAAAATGTGATTAATGCGTTTACATTTTTAGCTGTATCTCTTACTATTGTATCCATAGTTTTTCCTCCTATTTTATATATTTTTTATTTTTATTTTCCTTTTGAAAAAACAGGGAAGTCCCTGTTTTTATTATTCATTTGTGTTGTTATTTACACTAATTATTTTAATACTGTTGCGAAAGTTGTTTTTTCTGCTTTCATTCCAAACATTCCACCCATTGGTGTATCTACTGCAACTTTTTCAATTGCTAATCCTGTTCCAGTAACTTCAGCTGCTGTATTTACAACTTTTAATTTATGTTTACCAGTTTGTGGAATTAAGAATTTTCCTATAGCTGCTGTTCCATCAATTTGATTATCAGATATAGCAAATGGAACTGGTTGATATCCTAATATTACAGCGTGTAATGTTGTTCCTGCTTTGTATGTAAATGTTGTGAAGTTTGGTTGACCTTCTGGTCTTCTTCCATCTTCTAATTCTTCAATTCCTTGGTTTACAATTATTGCGTATCTAATATCTCCTTCTGCTGGCATTGTTGCTTCATAAACTTCTCTATTGTCAGCTGTATCAACTAATTTGTTGATTGCTACTACGTCTCCAGCTTTTAATTCGTCTTCAGCTTGTACATTTACTGTTAGAATTGCTGGAACAGTATATCTTGGTTCACAAATATAATTCATAATCATATCTTCCTTTCTTTTTTATTTTTTTTTATATAAATTAGACGCCTAAATAGAATTATAAACAAATACAATTATTCAATTGCATCTGAGTATTTTTCTAATATTCTATCAGCCATATTTTTATCTGATGGCATAGCTATATCTTCACCAGATGGTTTACTATCATTAATAGAAAAATAGCTTATTACTTTTTCCATATCGCAGTAAACTTGTTTTTTTGAATACTTCTTTAGAACATCTGCCATAAATGCTTTAAAATCATATAAAGAGAATTTGTAATCGTCAATTTTTTCTTGAACTACATCTTTGTCTTCATCTTCTAAAGCATCAAAGTTGCAAGTTTTAGCATAGTTAGCTTTGTCTACTCTAAGTTTATCTAGTTCAACATCTTCTTTGTATGCTTCTAGTTTTTTAACTTTTTCAACTTCTGCTTCATATAAAGCCTTGTATGGTTCAGCAACTTCTAATTCAGCTTTTAAAATTTTGATATTTTGCATTAAAGTAGCAATTCTAGCTTCATAAGTTTTTTTGTCTGCTTTGCTCATTACTTCTTCTTCGTTGATATCTTCCTCTTTGTCGTCATCCTTATCATCGTCGTCATCATCATTATTGTCATTGTCATCTTCCATTTTTGTATTACAAGAATTATCAACTTTTTCTTCTTTAACAGACTCTTCTTCCTTTACTTCTTCTTCCTCCACTTTTTCTTCTTTAACAACTTCTTCATTTTTTACTTCTTCTTCTTTGATGCATTCGTTGTTATTTTGAGCTTCAGAATTTGTTGTAACTTCTTCTTTTTCTTTTTCGGCTGCTACTTTTTCATCAAATTCTTTTTTGATTGCCATACCCTCGCCCTCTCCTTTCTCTTTATTTATATTTATAATTTCATCAAGTGTCTCTTTAAGATTTTCTTCTTTTTCGAGCTCTTGATTAAAATTAACATCATTAGTTGTATCATTTGCATCATTATAATGTTTGTTTACAACATCGACTTTAATTCCATCTTCTATTAGGTCTACAATTTCACTAGCTACATCTTCTACTTCAATTTCACCGTGTAAAGCTTTTCCTAATCTTGCAAAATGCTCTTTTTCGTCATCACCAATTTCCACAAAATTCTCTTGTAATATTTGGCTCTTTGATAATTGAACAGCTTCTGCATAAGACTTCATTGCATCTTGTTCTTCTTGCATTAAAATTTCTATATACATTTTATCATTCTCAGATATTTCCTGAGAATCTATTGATACAACTCTAGTTTGAATCGGAGTTTCTCTTGTATAGAACTCTCCATTTTTAAGGTTTTCAAGCAATACTTGATGTTGTACTTCTTCTCTTGCGATACATCTAAACATATCAGCAATAGCTTCATTGTCAACTAATTCTGCTTTTTCTATATAAGATTTATCTGCGTCAATCTCTTCTTTAATAACCCTATTTAATATTGCCATTTCTTCTTTACTAAAATGTTCATCTGCGACAGTTTCTTGCCCGTTAACTTCATTACCTTCTTTAACTTCAATGTCTACTTCTTGTTCAGCAAGAGTGTCGTCATTAACTTTTTTTATAATTTCTTGGTCATACATTTCGTTATATTTTTTCAATATATCGTTTGTATCTTCTATCATTTTTTCAAATAATGTTTTATCTTCAAGTTGTACATTACCTTCTTCGAATTTTAAAACTTTTAGCCCTGCATCTGGAATTCCGTGGATTTACGTCATTCCCTAAAAGACAGATTCCACAAAACTTAAAATCAATAATGTTTAAAGTTCCATCCTCCATTTTCTTTGCTGTTTTCATATTTGCACTAATTTCCATACTGATTGTAGTTTTTCTTCCATCTTCTTCATTTCTAGCCATTCTATCAAAGAAATGTGGGAAATAATTTTTCCAAACAACCATATCTACAACTAAATATTCTAATCCATTATCTAACACTTCAAAATGTGGGTTTGCACTTTCTGGTACTACACCAACTGCATAAGTTTGTCTTTTTTCTCCCTCATTGTGTGCGTGTGATTTAAAGTCCTCTTTAACTGGACTATATATTCCAATTAAAGGAACATTTAATATTGAAGGAATTGCTCTTTCAATATTCTCTTTTTCAAAATTTGTTTGATTGTTATTTTTTCCAACATTTACTACATATGCTCTTACTATTGCATATGAATCATTGGCTTCGCGGACGTTATAGTTTTTTACTTCAAAATTCATTATTTTTTTCATAAAACTATTCACTATCCTCCCTATATTTTGTTAAACAATTTTTATTTTACTGGTCTATTCCTTGTCCATTCTTCTAATAATCCTTGTAGTTTATCCCCTTTTATGAATACAGTAAATACTTTTCCTGTAGTCCTATGCACTTCTTTAGCAATTGGATAAATCTCGTTTTTTTCAAGAAATCTAAAAAGTGGTAAACTAAAACAAAGATAGACTTCACTTTTAGGTAAATCCTTCCAATTTTCTATATACATATCTATCTCTTCCTTTTCTAATATTACATTCCTTTTCTGTTTGCGTTTGTTTCATCTTGCCTTGCTTGTTCTCCACCATCACTCAATTCGTCACTATCAAGTTCTGGTCTTCCACCTGTGTCTGTAGACGCATTAGAATTTGAATCATTTTTTTTTGTACTATTTGTTGAAACGCTTTGGTTACTACTTTGTTGGAACTGACTGACAAGAGGTTTCATCAAATCTTTAAGTTTTGATTTATCTCCCAATTCAAGCATATATTCAAATTCCTGTGGCTCAAATCCTAGATTTGCTCCAAGATATTCTGCTGGTAAATTATTTGTTGAGAACATAGATGAAGCATCTTTTACCTCTTTTTCGTGTCTATAAGTATTTCCAAAAAACTTAACTTTCCAATCGTTTTCATTTACATAAATCATTATCAATAAATTAACTATACTATCAAACTGTCCATATAAATAGCTTACAAAACCAAAATCTGTAAGATTTGAAAAATCTAATGCTGCTTGGTTTTTTGCTTCACCAACACCCATTATATTTCCAGCAATACCAACTGCACTAAAAAAGTTTTGTTCTCCTAATCCAGTTATATTTTCTTGAGTATTAGAACTTTGTAGTGTAATTGGATTTTGAACTTCTAATGGAGTGCTAAATGTTACAACTCCTTGTGGCAATGCTGATTGCAACATTGCAATAGTTTGTTTTGCTAATTGTAATGGTACTTTTGGTTTCTCTACCTCTTCATACGGAATTACCTGTGGAATAATACACCAAGTTTCAAGTATAGATTTTTGTTTTTGAATATTTTTATACTCTAAAATATCAAGAGAGTCTGGTAGTAATGCAGACAATAAAGGAAGTTTTGTTCCTTTATATGGGTCTGCTGTAATACAACAACCGTGTAAAGGAGAAATTGGGATAAAGATTCTTTCATTAGATTTTCCTATTCTTCTTCTTAATTCTCCGTTTTCATCTCTTCTTATTTTTCCATTGTCGTCCTTTTCTGCTGGAGACATTTTTGACTCAATTAAATCTTTATAATAAGAATATATTTCAGGGGTTACCATTCCTAAGTCATATAACCTTTGAAAATAAAATGCATCAACTTCAAAACACATTCCAAACGTATTTCTAACTCCTGTGATTCTACATTGGTCTATTGGCAATCTTAAAAAGTCAAACATATCTCCCTTTTTACTAAACAAATAAAAACCACAGCCATTTTTTATTACATCTGCTGTAATTCTTGGAAATTGTTCTTTTATTCTTAAACTCTCTAAAAATTTGTAAATTTTTTCTTTACTTTTCTTTAAGTCAGTGAATTTCTTAATACTTTTTTTGGGTATTAAATAATACTTGAATGAGAATAATGAAATGAAATATTGTTCTACACGTTCGAATTGTAGAATATTATTTCTTACATATTCTGCTGCCTGTCTTATTTGAAAAGAATTTTTTTCTGCATCCTTTAAAAGTGTCCTAATTTTTTCCCTTGTATAAGGAACACTTTGAGGATATAATTCATTAACTAATTGCTCGCCAAATATAGGAGAATAACTACCATAATCAGCAGTTTTTAGTGTGTCAACAGTTAATTTTTTTAAAACGGATTTTACTGAATATGTCGCTTTTTCTATTCCTCCAAGAGAATTGATTTTATCTTCTTCCATTCCTTGAATAAAATAATTTGTAGTCCTATTTAATAAATCTTCTCTCATATCTATTGCGTCTTTATATTTTAACTCTTTGGCGTAGTTATTTAATTCCTTATAATATTCTTCCCAGCTCACATTCTCCGTTTCTTGTTTTTTTTCTTCTGCCACAACTATCCTCCTTCCTTTCTACTATTAATGTTACATCTAATAAAATAGGTCTTGTTTAAATCCTCCAAACCCAATAGATACAACATCATCTACTGTATACTCCTCTTCTTTATCTTCTTCGTCCATATATAATTTTGCATAATATAGTACGTAGGATATTGCAGAGAATTTATCCTTATTTATATTTTTCTTTATTTGTTTAACTTTTAAGCTCTTATTATCTTCACTAACAACAGTCTTTAAATTTGCCATTTCATTTATAAATCCTGATACTTGATTAGCTTGATATTCTATACTATCTGGACTAACAGGTAAGTTTAATTTATAGAAATCAGATATTTCATATTGTTTTTTTCCACTTTTATTCATATTGTCTATGATATCTTTTTTAATAGCGTCATATGTTGCCGCCATCAAAACATATCCTCCATTAAACATATTTATAAAGTTAACAATAATATCATTTTGTTTACCTTGTACCATTAAGTCCCAAATTATTTTTGGAGAGTTTTTATTCTCTGGTTTTTTTGTAATTTTACTCTCAAACATTAAATCAAAACTTCCTAAATTTGTATTTGTTTCTGGGTCAAAATGGTTTTCCATTAATTCTTGTGCTAAACCTTGTCCTATTGCGTTAGAGTCTACAATAATTGCCTTTACTTTACTTTTTACTAAATCTAAATCCCCACCATAAGCATAAAATATTTTTTTTATAAATATTGCATCATCTTTAAAGTTTCCTGATGTTGGGATTGTATTTATATTAACTAATTGAACTTTATCTATTTTATTATTATCTTTTTTAACAACTCTCGCAACAACAACAGATGTTGTATTGAAACCTGTTCCTGCAACGTCCACTCCAATTATATATTCTGCTTCTTGGATTTTTCTGTCTTTTTTCTTTATATCAAATAAGTCATTGTACTTTAATGTTCTTGCTTGCATTAATTTATTTGCACTAACTAAAGCACCTTCTACAGAACCGACCCATTCACATAAATAGTTCATTCTGAATGCTGTCTCATCTTTTTCTCTCGCAGAATTTACTGCCTGTCTTGATAATCTACCATATCTATATGGAAGTCTCCACGTTGCTCCAAATAGAAAAGAACCTTTAAGTTCTTTCATTTTTTCATTCGTTTTATTTATAATTTGATACTCATCACTATTTTTGTATCCACTAGTGGTATATCTATTTATTTGTCCATTAAATTCTTCTGGGTCTACTACTCCACCACAAGTTTGACGTGGAACTACAAAAACTGGAGCTACTATATCTTCATAATCTTCGTGATTAATAATATTACTTTCTTCAATACTTCCTCTATGACGTCTTTGTCCTTTTGATGCTTGATTAATTGGTAATGATGTAACTCTACTCCCATTTTTAAACATTACAGTACCATCATCTTTAGAGAAACTTACTTTTACGATTTCCCTTTTTAAAGATGGATAAAAATTTAGTACTTCCCTGTGTTTGTCCTGCCAGATTTTAACTGCCTGTTCTTTTGTTCCAGACGTAATACTTAGTTGTATTCCGTGGGTAAAATATTGCTAAAAAATATAAATATAATACATCAACCAATGTTTTTCCGTGTTCCGACGAGGAATACACAAATATGTATCAAAAAATCTAGCCAATACCCTCAATTCTAATCTTTGATGGTCGTCAAATACGATTGCCCCTTTTCCTTGAGGTTTAATAATATCATAATATATATCTGGATAGAATCTTAACCAACTAATTAATTCTGCATATTTATGGGCATTTTTAATAAAATGTTCATAATAAAGTTGATTCCTTAAAGGACTTTTTGCAGAATAATTATTTGGATTCCACACCTTTAATGATTGTTTTACTTCTTCTTCTGTCATTGAGAATCACCTTCTTCGTCATCCTCATCTTCTTCGTCTTCATCTGGAATCATCCATAAAGGTTCTATATAATTATCTGCTAAATCATTAAATGTTGCGTTTCTTTTTTCTTTTTCTTTTTGTATTTGTTCTTCTGTAAATCCTAAATCTACCATTTTTTTCGTTAATTCTTCATCTATAAAATTATATACTTCTTCATATGTTGTTTCTGGTTTTCCTTCAAGTCTCCTATTGTAATTAACTGCTTCCCAGATAATGAAGTCTATATCATCATATGGCATTTTTCTTACTTTTGGTAATACTGGAATTACAGAGTCATATTCTTCAACTGCTTCAACTAATTTTGCAAATCCATCAACTTCTGCTCCAAAATTGTCAGATAATTGTTTGATTTTTAATTGGGCGTTGTCTGCTGCTTTATCTGCTAAAGTATTCCATTCTTTAACATCCTTTAAATCTCCTTTAGCCAAAGCAATTTTTTCTTTTAAACTATAAATTATATATTTTTTAAGAGCTTCAATATGAAGTTCTGTTTTTTTTGGTAAAAATTTCTCTAATTTTTCATATTCTTGTTCTAGTTGTTTATATTCTTGAAGGTCAAAACCTTTTCCCCATTTCATTTCAAGTTCTGTTTGTTGATTTTCTGAATTAGTTTCAACTTTCTTTACTAAGTCTTTATTCAACTCTTTGATAAATACTTTTGGTGTAGCTGGGTGATGTTCTGCAAAACTAAATATGTCTCCTTCAAAATTACTATTTCTAAATTCTAGCATTGATGTTGGAGCATCTTCTCTATTTAACCAAACATAATTTAGCTCTGACATATAATACTTAAAAATCTCTTCTACTTTTTCTTGTCTATCTTTCCAAGATTTTTCAGCCATCTTTGCTACATCTAAAACAAATATTACATTTGCTAATTGACATACTGTTAATATAGTATATATTACGCTACTATAAGATGAGTATAATTCCCTACAATAATCTCCTAAACATTGTTTACATATATGTATATATCCATCTTTTGATACACTTCTGTCTGGATGTTTATAAAAGTATGCTTTTGACTCTTTAAATGTCGTACATCTTTGACATTGTATATGATTTTTAGGAATTGCAATATATGTTCCTTTTGATATTTTATCACTAGGAGACTTTAACAAACTTAATAATTCGTTTTTTAACGCATTTGTTTCTATATTCAATTCTGTTGGAACAAACTCGTATATATCATTACTTCCATATCGTTCAAGCTTATCTGCCAGACTCCTTAAAGATTCTATAGTTTCTCTTTCTGCAAAAACTTGAGGAACAGAATTTTTTGATATTCCCGTTATTCCATACTTATTTATCAATTCTGCTTTTTTTCTAAAATCAACGTTAATTATTTCTTTTGCTTCTTCGGTAATTTTATCTTGACTGATTTTTTTACTTTTTTCTGAATTTTCTTTACCTGCATCATTATAATAATTCGGATTTTTTTTTCTTATCCCTGTAAAACTTTTATTATAACCATATGGCTCTAATGTATTAAGCTGTATAATATAAGAATCGGCAATTTCAAATGCCTCTCCTGCATTTTCACAAGTGCATAAAGCCTCAATATCAAAAGTATCTCTTCCATATTCCTTACAATCTTCTGCTATTGAATAAGTCTGAAATTGCTTTTTGGTACAGTTATTAAGCCACATTTTTAGAGCATAATTTAGGTCTTTTCTTGTTGTTCCTATTAAACATTTTCCAGTTTCTCTATTCCATATTTTGAAAATTGTAACCATATCTAAAAACTCCCTCTATAATTATTCTTCAATTCTTAATACTTCGTAAGCAATACTAGTTTCTTTAACTGATGTTACTTCTCCAAATGTTTCTGGAATTAATACCCTATCAGAAACTCTTTTCCCTTTTTCATAAAAAGGTATTGTTTCGCCTGTATCTTCATTATTGTCTATCAATGTCATTTTTGTAATATTTCCATCTACATCTTTTTCAGTAACTATTTTATGGTTTTCATCTACAACAATAATATCTTCTGCTTCTGTTCCTAGATAGTTTGTCTCACTTATATAAACTATCTTTCCTGCTAAATTATCTCCAACTTTAATATGTCTTAAATTAACAAAATCATAAGTTGCTTTAAATATGTCGTCTTTACAAGGGTAGATTTCTCCTTTTACTCCTCTTATAATCCAATCTCCTTTTTGAGCAGTCATTGTCCCTTCTAAAGTTTTTATTTTTATTGTCTCATTTGCTGATGCTAAAAAAGCATCTATATTAGATACAAAATTATCTTTTATTGCTCCTTGAAACCATAATGGAATATCTTGGTATCCCAATTGAAAGCAAGATACTATTGCTGGTTTCTTTTTATAATAACTTTCCATACTCTTTCCTCTCCTTTTTAGCATCATTTATATTTCTGGTCTAAGCGGCTAGATTCGAACTAACGGTCTCCAGTTCCCAAAACTGGCGGAATAACCAACTTTCCCACGCCTAGATATATAAAAAGTGCAGACGCTATCTGCACTTTATCTAATTATACTATTCATTACTTCTATTAAACCTTTATTTTTATCAAACACAAAAGTTTGACTCATTTTATTTGTTCCACAATAACCTTGACTTGCTGTCCAAGCACTTGCTCCGAACCACACTAGGCAAACGATATATATCTACTCCATAATCGTCTCCAATTTCTTTTCTAGAATGAAGATGTCCCATTAAGAAACATTTATATTTACACTCTCCCCAGTCCATTCCTGTTTCAGCTGCCATTATTTTAGATACATCTTGAACTCTTTCGTTATGAGATAATCCAATTAAACTTGTCCCATATCTTATATATTGTCTAAATTTGCAACTAGTGTTGATTGTTATTGCTTTGTGTCCTCTATAATATGCATTTAAAGTTTGCATAATTCCAAAAGTACTCATTTCATCGTGATTCCCTTTTACATTAACAACTTCCACACTAGGAAAAAAGAATCTTAATTTATCTATTTCCTCTATTAGCATCTCTGTTGCAGATTCAATAATCTCATACCAATTTGTTTCTTGGTCTTGTTGTGTAAAATGACGAGAAGTTGTTCCTTGAACATTATCTGCACTTAAAAAGTCATTACCTATTAACAATACAACTTTTTCAATACTTTTGTCGTTAGATTTTCTTTTAATTACATCTGAGATAATATCATTAAATCTTTCTTTTGCAATCTTCATATTATATTCTTCACTAAGATTGTCTCTAGCTAATAGTCCATAATGTAAATCAGCTATTCCAATCAATAACATTTTGTCTTGAGCTGGTATTTCTTCATTTATTCCAACAACTGTCATATAATCTGAAACATTGAATTCTGTATGTTTTTTAAGTCTATCAAATATATTTTTGATATTATCTTCATTCCAATTAAAACCAACTCTTGGTTTAACAGTAATTTTGGAACTATATAATTCATTGTCTAAACTGTTATTCCATATTGTTTGCTTTGCACTTGTTAACTCCCAAGAATTTGAATCATATCCGTGAACTTTCAATATGTAATCTGGGTCTTTAAGTTGTTCGTCTGATAATTTACATAAAACTGTAGAAGATTGTTCTCCATTTTTAAGAATTTGGAAGTCCTTCTTTTGTTGTCCTACATATTCTTTGACTGCTTCTTCTCTTTCAAATTCTAGAGTTTTTATATATTCCATTCCTTCTTGAAATGCATACCACCATTTACGATATTTTGATTCTCCAAAATTTTCCCCAAATTCTTCGTTTAGAACTTGTGCAACTTCATCCCAAGTCAACCCTAATCGTTCTCTTTCGCTACATATTCTTATTTTATATTCTAGTTGACTTTCATCTTTTTCTTTTCCTATTCCCATTCTCTAAAATCACCTTTTTCTTCTTAGTCTTCTGATTGTAAATTAACAATAGCATCTTCTTCTAAAGACTCTTCTTGTTTATTTACAGTAATTTTTACTAAATCTCCTTTGAATGATTCTAGCATCTTTGCTAAATCTCTTCCTCCTAAGTCTTCTACATCCAATACTACTTTTCCGTCTTGGAATGTTAAAACTCCTTGTACACTTAATGAATGTTTTTCTACGATATTTGCTTTTGCCATAATTTTTGGCTCCTTTCTATAAAATATTTTTTTAAAATTTGGTGCCTCTCTAAAATTGCGGTTACTTTCTATTCATTATTGGAAAAAATGGGGCACCTTCATTTTTTACTATAAAACAAATGTTTTTTGACGTTTTCTAATTTATTCCATTACAAATTTTATAAGCTCTCTTTTTTGATGCTCTTACTTGTTCTAACTTGTGTTTTTTTGCACAATCCTTACAATATTTTTGTCTATTACCCTTAACTTCTACTAAAGACTGACAATCTTCACATTCAATAACTCTTTTTCCACAAAATCTTCTATAATATAAAATAGCATTTTCAAAATCCTCTATATTTAAAACTAATGGAGAAGTATCATCAATGAAATTAACTTGTATTTTTTCTTTTCTTCTATAATCTACAAAACTAATAAACCCTAGTCTTTCTAACTCTCCATCATAAATATTTATTTTTGTGTTTGTAAGATTGTTTTGTTTTAATAATCTTTTTATATCGCTTTTATCTATGAAGAAACCATCATCTTCTTTATTCCATTTCATAAGAAAAAGATATATAAATGCTAGCTCTCTAAGATATTCAGGTAATTCATTAACTCTATTTAACTCTTCCGATGTTATTGAAATTGCATCACTTTCTCTTAAAGTTTCGTTTTTTGCATATTTGATTGATGCTTGTATCTTTAGTGGTAAAAAGTTAATTGGAATGATTGATTGTTTTTCTTTAAGAATAGACAACATTTCTTCCATAGTTTTCTCTTCTGAGTACTTTTTATATTGTAGAAAATATTTGGCAAGAATTTTAAAGTCAACCAAGATATATTTTTTGTTACATCCATTACGTATTATATTTTCTGCATATTTAACTTCATCAAAAATAATCATTATTCATTCCCCTCTTCACTCAAATCTAAATCTACAACTTTAAACGAATATCTTTCTCCAAAATAAGTATATTCCCCATCTTCATCTCTAACTGGATAAATCATTTTTCCCAAACTGATTGCCTTGAATATTTGGTCTGGAAATACATTCCATAATATATGATATCCTTTTTTAAATTTTGTATATATTAAGTCAACAAAATAATTATAAATCTCTTCTCTAGGTAATCCAATATGCTCAATTTCTTTTTCCAAGAAAAACATTTGATTTATGTTTTTCATTTCTTTAATATATTCATCAAGCTCTTTTGAAGACGTAGATATATCCATTAAAGCATTTACACTATATGCCAAATTATCTTGTGTATCTTTATATCTTTGTAAAATATCTGTAATTCTTGCGTATAAAGCACTCCTTCTTTTTACCTCATATTCTTTATTTAATAATATTGTCCAATCAAACTCCTCTTTCTTCTTGAAATATTTTAAATTAAAATCTGCCTCTTCTATTAAGGAACATAATTCATTCATTACACAATTATTTTTCATTACAGGCATATATCTATTATATTGATATATTAATTTCTTTTCTTCGTCTGTTCTATTTTCCTCTTCAAAAATTTGATTTATATTTTTTCCAACATATCTTTGACATTTTGCATTATGTTTTTTGACATATTTTTTATAATCTTCTTGAAGCTGTGGATAAATATAGCTCATAAAATATGGTTTTCTATCTACTACAATTCTATTTTCAAATTCCTTTCTTTTTATTTCTTCTTCTGTGTCATTTTCATAATCTATTCTTTGTTTGTGTGTCCAATGTTTTGGCATTGGTATTCTTGCTAATCCTTTTGCTGCATCAATCTCTGCTCCCTGAATTTTTCTCATCAACCTTACTCTTTTTTCCAACTCTTTCCATTCTGGGCTGTCTTTTTCAAAGTTGGCTTGTTTTCCAATAATGGAACTAGCCACATTAGTTATTTGACCTATTTGACTTCCAAATCCTCGTAAATCATTAACTACTAGATTATGTTGAGTTAGTTTTTGATTTGGTGCTTTTCTTTTTGCATATGTAACTGGTGGACTTGGCATAACAGCATCTATCATTATTTGATTGTCTGTACTAAAAATTATATCTCCATCATAATCACTATCTGACATATTAACTACTGCCATATCGTGAATACTATTTACAATTCCACTCCAAACATACTTATACCATTCGTTCATTTCTTTTGTAGATACCAAATCTCTAATCAAATGTTCTGAACTATGTACTAAAGGACTTCTGCTACACAAGATTTTTTCATTATCTGTTCTTTCATTCCAAAAATTACAATACATTTCATTTGCTCTTAATAGTCCTGTAACTGGCATTTCAAATGCCCATTGTGCAAGTCCATATGGGTCACTTATCTGAAAACTATAATTACCACGAACCCAAATTCGTCCTATTTTTGCATCTTTTATTTTTCTTTTTAATGTTTTTAGTATTTGAGATTTTACATACTCATCTTTTAATAATTCTGGATTTAACGTTAGTGCTTTAACAAAATCCATTTGAACTTCGCTAAATATTTGTTCTGCCTCATCTTCTCCGTTGTCACTTCTACCACCCATTAAATACAATAGCACATTCATTAAATCTCCTTCTCCGATACTATTTATCCAATCTATTGTTGGTTGTGCCAAGTCCCTAATATCATCTTTATTAAGATTTAATGTTTGTAAATATTGATAATTCGTTAAAACAAACTCGTCATCATATTCTTTATTTACCCTAGATACACCCCAAGAATGTCCATATTTATTAAAATAAAAAAGATAATCTTGCCAATTTTCGTACATTTTCCACATTTTAAATTGGGATATAGTTAATATGACATCAATATCATCTATATTATATTCTACTCCCCATACATCTTTTATTTTATCTGTATTTGCAATCTCTTTTGCAAATTTATGAAAATCAAACGGAACACATAATCCCTTTATATATGCGCTTCTTACTATAAATCCTGATGGTAAATAATCCAACCCCAAGTCTTCCATCCATACTTCTGCCATTTTCGGACTAATCAAGCCTTGCCCGTCGAACCAGTTCATTGGTAAATCCATTACTCTTTCTTCAATTATTTCGTTTCCAAACTCATCAGTTGTTATATAATTTACTACTTGGTCTTTTAGGTCTGTTTCATAGTCATTTATTACACATACATTTGGAGTTGTTACTTGATTTGTTGCACTCATAAACAATCCATAATAAGCACTATATTTTCCTAAATTCGTTTCTTTTAATTTTCCATCTAATCCACACATTAATATTTCATTTAACTGTTTAAAATATTTTTCGTTTATAAAGCCAACTGTATTTCTTCTTAAATATGCTGCTGTACATACAAGTCTAACAAATTTAATCCCGTTAATACTAAATCCATTTTTTATTAAATCTTTATAATGTTGTTTGTTTTTCATTTTCACAGTTATTATATCTGGAACAAACAATATATCATCTATTTGTTTTTGACACTGTTCTATTTTTACTACATTTTGCTTCAATTTTGGTAGAGACTTTTCATCATTTCTTTCTTTATATATTTCATCTAATTTATCTCTATTAAATTCAACTCCTTTTATTTTTCTAAGAAATTGAAATACTTGGTTATCTGCTAAAGACACAAGGTTTAAATCCTGTCTTGCTTGATTGACCGTATATTCCATATCTTTTCCCATAGCATTTTTAACAAGAAAATCTGAGTTAAATTTATATATATAGAAAAGATTAAATTTTCTTTGTGCCACAGCACTTCCCTCCCTATTATTAGTTTTCTTTATCTATTTTTAAAATATCATCTAAAATTGCTTGCGCTGCGGCATTTATGTCATTTATATTTTGATTATAAATTTCATAATTAAATCTATAATCATCTAATGCTACTTCACTTGGATGTTGTTTTTGTTCTTCTGTCAAATGATTAATGTATGGTGTGCCATCTTCATTTTGTCTATTCACTCTTATTGTAAATGTAAAGAATGGTGTATCACTCCAATCCATTTCATTTGGAAAACGAACATCTGGAATTAATACAAAATCATATTCTGTCTGTAATGCTTTTACAATTTCCTTAACACAATTTACCCATACATTTGGATTATTAGTACGACCTAAATCTGTTCCTAATTTTTGTAACAACTCACGCCCTTTTTCGTCTTTTTCTCCATCCCAACCATAGTAGGTTGTTGCTACCATTTTTACAAAATCTCCATATTTTATTTTTAGGCATCTATATCCTAATTTTTCTTGTGCCTCTTTTATAAAACTATCTGCGAACGTATCTTTTCCGTGCTCTGCTTTACCGACTTATTAAAAGTATTATACCTGTTTCTAACATAACTATCTTTCCCTCTTTCTATAATCTTTTGAAGGAAGTAATGCAGTTTTTATGTCTACATTATCTTTATTTATCCTTCTTTTTAATGTGCTATAATTTATTCCGCTAATTTCTGACCATTCTTTCAGCGTGTGTTTTTCTCCATTATACTCAATTAGGTGACCATCATTTTTTCCCTGATTGGAGTAACCACCATTTTTAAATTCATTTTTGTCCATTATTAAAGCTTTTTCCTTCTAATCCTCAAAGTCTTTAAGTTCTTCTATTGTAACTTCTACTCTTGGATTTTCTTTATCAACATACTTGTGACAATCATATTCTAGCCATAATTTTCCTAAACAATCATCTTTTATAACTTCTGCTTTTACTAGTCCATCACAAATAAACTTATTTGCTAAACCAAAATTATCTGCATCTCTTCTTCGGTTGTCTGGAAAAAACCACTTATAACTAATTTTACAATACTCTAGATTCCAACCATTAATTTTTTCTTTTTTACACCACCATTGTATAAAATTACTCCAATTTTGTTTTAAATTATTTTGTTGTATTCTATTTGGAATATTTGTAAACTCATTAATACTAATTACAAAAATATATCCAACTGTTTTATCTTTTGCGTTTGGCTTTGCTAATGGATGATTTCTACTTGTTGGATGGAATTTCTTGTAATATTCCTTGTATTCTTCTAATAGCTTCGCATCTATCACTAATTTTTTCTTTCTCATCAAAATTTCCCTCTATTCTGCTAAAAATATCCCAACTATCTAATTCATATTCTTCATATAATCTATTGTGGGGCTCATATATTCTAGTTTTTCTTTCGAAAAAAATTTGGTTTTCATCTATATCTTCTGTTGCCGTAACTAGCATTAAATCCATATTTTCACTCCTTTCTCTCAACTCGTCCTTCTATATACATTATACTTTTTTACGAAAATTTGTTTCCATATTTTTTGCACCTCAAAAGTGTCTTAACAAAAAATTCAATATATGCTATAACGTACATAGGCAAATGAAGCAAAAATGCATTCAAACCCAGTAATGCCAACAAAAAAAAGGTCGTGAAAAAATAAGCCTTATTTTTCGTTGATTTATAGGGAAAAAACGAAAAATGACCCCTTAAAAAACTTGATTCCTATATAGACATTTTTTTCTTGCTGTTATTTTATTTTCTTGCTCTCTCGCGCGCGCGCGCGTTAAATATATTTTTCTCTTTGGCTCGCCAAGAGGACGACCCAAAAATCAAAATTTTTCGTGACGCCCGCTTTGCGGTCTAAGAAATTTTAAAATAAATTTTAAAATTCTTCACTGGTGGGCTTCGCTCCACCAACTATCAGTCGTTGGTTTTTTCGCCTTACGGCACTTCTATAAATTTAGCCTTCGGCAAAAATGTATTACAAAATTCTTTTTCTTACTTGACAAACCTTTGTCAGAATGATATAATGTGATGGAAAGGAGATTTTTGTTATGAAAGATGTAGAGGATATAAACTTAAACTATTTTAAAGATTCAGATGGAAATTACATTATAAGAAGAATTTGTAACAAGGAAGATGACGATTCTTATTTTGTATATTCTGGTACAATGAGTTCTAATTTTCTTTTTAAAAAAGAAGTTTTAGAAGAAAAATTAGGAGAGTCTTTTGAAAGAATTGCTAAACAAATAGAGCAAAATGCATTAAAAGAAAACAAAATTAAAGAAGAAGATATAATTTTTGAAAAAATAATAGGAAATTTTGTTGATGAAAAAAAATTTAATCCAATGTTTTCTAAAATGAATAAAGAAGAGATTTCTGAGTTCTGTGGAGACACAGCTAAGGTAAAAATTAACATAGCTTTTGAGTTTAATATAAAACCGAAAAAACACTTAAAAATCAAGGCTTTCAAGAAATTTATTTTGGGAGAAAATAATCTCTAATTAAATAAGAAGGGAACTTGACTTTGCAAAAAAATTGATATATAATCTAGAAAAATTTAAGAAGGGAGGAATATTTTTGTAATAACACATAAGGAGGTAATATTAAATTGCAAATAATTTTAGAACAAGAAGAAAGCATAGCTTTTTTAGAAAAAATCGAAGTTGTTCCACAAAAAGCCTATGCTAAAATTTTAGAAGAGGATGGAACAAAATTTGTATTAAGACAGTATAAAATGAAAGAACTTGATGGCGGATATAATATGGTAAATATATCTTATGCTTTGAATATAGATAAAGACATAATAACATTCTATTCAGTTTACTTAACATCGGATAAAACAGACAATATAATATGTCTATGTAAATCACAAAGCGATATATATAATACATTATTTGACAGTATTTTATCTTTAGAAGAAGATGTTTGGAAATATTGTTTAAACGAAGGGTATGAAACATCTTATCCTAAGGATAGATATAAAAATTTAATGTTTGAAATAGATGCTGAATCATATGTTTTTCTTTTAGATATGCTTTATAGCAATAGTATGTTCGCTGCATTATTAGAAGAATATGCTGATTATGTCAACATCAATAAGGCAATTCCAAAAAATATTTGGACAAGTTTTCTAAATAACTTGACAAAACTTTCAAGTTTATGATATAATACAAGAAAATAAAAGGAGGGAATAAAATGAGCTACGCAAGAATAATAGAAGACGGATGTTACATATATCCAGACACAGAAAGGGCAGGAATAAGAATTATGTTTTTCCCTAATGAAGAACTCGATTTTATTCCCGATACTATTTTAGACCTTATTCTTTTTAAGATGTCAGACGAAGAGTTAATTAAAAGAAAACAACACGGAAAAGTAGTTAAAGATTGGATTACAGAAAAAGATATAATACCTTTACCAGAAGACAAAAAAGATTATTTTAAATGGAGGGAAAAATATGCTAAGTAAATATGAAAAGAAAATTAACGATTTAAAAGAAAATTTAATCTATGCAGTAAATGAAAATTATGAAGGAGAACTTGAAATAGAAGATGTAACAGATTCTGCATATTATAAAATGCTTCTTGAACAAGACAAAAAAATAATTGATGAATCTAGTTATTTTTATGCAGAAGCTGCATCAAAACTTGTTGAAGTTTTAGAAGACTATTGCGACAATATTAAAGAATCTAACAGAAAAACTATTTTTAGAAATTCGGAAATAGTAGAAGAAACGTTAGAAGATTTATGCAGAGCAATAACAATATTAACCTTATCTATAAGAAAAAATAATGCAGACTGGCAAGTTAAATTAGATAAATATTTAGATAAAGAAGAAAATGATTCTCCAAATAATAATTTAGGAGAAAAATTAACTGATTTATTTAAGAACTTAGAAATAACATTAAAAGGAGACGAAGAAAATGAAGAAAAATAATATTATATCTCTTATATTGATTGTTGCTCTTATCATAATATACATAATTAAAATTGTACAACTTGACATAAAAACAGATGATTTATATAAAAAAATGGACGAGATGCAAAATAATATAAATACTATGTCAGAAGATTTGGTAGTTACACAAGGAATACTAAATGGGCATATTACAAATGAACTATCTAAAGATATTGGAGGTGAATATTAGTGAAAGTATTTTACCACGGAGATATGGATGGTATTACATCTGGGTATCTATTGTGTAAAAACATTATTCCAAAACAAACTGTAGTTGATGCAAAAAAATCTGGAAATAATTTTATTGAATTTGATTATAACAAACAACAGGATATAATGAATATGTACTTAAATCGTTCTGAAAATGTCTATTTTGTAGATTGTTCTCCTGACGAAGAAGTATTAAATTACATTTTAGATAATGCTGCTGGAGTGTTTATTATAGACCATCATATTTCAAGAAAAGATATGCTTGAGAAATACCTTAAAGAAGGTAAAATTAATGGAATGTTTTATAATGGCGCTAGTGCAACATTAATTATTTATTGTTGGATAAATATGGTATTAAAAGAAGGAAAAACTGTTGCAGAAGTTAAGGAGTTTTTAGATTGGTTTGGATTATCTAAACTTAATCAAGAAAGAGCTACTGAAATCCCATTATCTATAAAATTGATAAATAGTTGGGATATTTGGAACGGTTTTTATATAGATGCAGAACCATACAAAATAGCCTTTGAAACACAAAAGTTAAGCCCTTTAAACTTTGAGATATTTAATGATTTACTATATAATGAAAGAGTTGTTTCTAATACAATAAAAAAAGGGTATATAATGAAAGAACAAATTAATAGTTGGGCTGAAACTTTTATGGAAAGATATGGATATGAAGTATCCTACAACGGGAATTCATTTTTTGTTGCAAATTTAGGAAATGCAAATAGTAAATATTTTGGAGAAAAAATAAAAGATTATGATGCAGTAATTGCCTATTGTTATAATGGAAACTTATGGACAATGTCAATATATTCAGATGCATCTAAAGATTTTGATTGTGCTGAATTCGCTAAAAAATTTAGTGGTGGAGGTCATAAGAAAGCAGCAGGATTTAGAACAACAGAGTTTCCTGATTGGTTAAAAGCAACAAAAGAAGAATAAAATAGGGAGGAGTTTATAATGAAAATTATCAATGATGATAAATTTTATAATAATATTGACAATGGTTTGTCTAATATAGTTTGCAAATGTGGATGTTGCTTCTCAGCAAGCGAATCTGATATAGAAACACAAGTAATCCCTGTTCCTTATGAAAAAGGAATAAAAAAAGCATTCGGTATGGCAAAAGGATTTGTTTACAACAGATATATTACTTGTCCTAGTTGTTTCAGAAAAATGAAAGTAAAATATTATGTGGAGGATAGTAAAAATGAATGATGTTAATATAAAAGATTATTTAAAAGTTAATACAAGTGATTCAATAAAGCACAGAAATTCTTCATATAGTTATCCGTTATATGATTATGAAATAATTTTAGACAATGGAAGTGATATTATAATTAGAAGAACTTCTGGAACTGGCATCAAAAGAGACTTTTCTATTATCCCATCTGATAATTTAGTATTTATTAGAGATGTAAAAAAAGGCACAGATAAACTTGTGGTTGGTGAAGGACAGATTAATTCGTTTTTCCAAGATGTACCTCGCAATTTGTTTGAAAAACTTAAAAACGATTACTGGCATTGTGAATATTCTACATACTTTGCACCTAGAGTTTTTTCTATGAAAAACTCAGATGTTGTTAGGGAATTTATTAAAAAAGGGTTAAATCCTAGAAAGATTTTTGGTGGAACTCCATCAAGCAACACAGAAAAATACATATTAGCAAAAATGCAAAAGTCTCCGACAACATTCACAAAAATAGTAAATAAGATGCTTGAGATGCAAGACGATTCAAACGTAAACTCTAGTTCAACAAGTGAATTATTAACTAATGTACTTGGTATTGCAGAAAGAATTAACTTTAATAATGCTATATGGATGCTAGACAGATTAGCAGAAAGTAATAGTGAATTTCATATTCCAGCATTTAAAGGATGGTATGGAGAAGCAGTAGATTGGATTCCAACTTTAATCGAAAAATATAATTTAGATTTCCAATCCTTAATTAATTATTTGTTTTTTGATTTATACACTCAAGGAATTAATTACATAGATGAATCAGTTCTTCAATTATATGACGATACTCTTAATATGCAAACATTAATGTATGATGGAAAGGTAAGAGATAAGTATCCAAAACATTTAAAAGAAGCACACGATAAAGTAACTCTTGTTTATAACTTAAATCAAGAATATTTCGACCATCAGATTGCTGTTAAGTTACATAATGAATGTAAAAATTTGGAGTATAAAGATGAGAACTTTTGTATTATTACTCCAGAAGATTCTTCTGAATTAATAAATGAGGGAATTTCATTACATCATTGTGTAGGAAGTTATGTAGAAAAAGTTAATAAAGGGAAAACTTCAATATTATTCTTAAGAAGAACAGAAACTCCAGATGAATCACTTATTACTATTGAATATCAAGATGGGTCAATCAAACAGGTTAGAGGTCTTTGTGAAAGATTGATGACTACTAAAGAAAGAGAATTCTTTGACAAATGGGTTAAAAAATTTAAAATAAAAGTAGATGGAGAATAAAGGAGGTATATTTATGACAGAGCAAGAAGTTAAACAAACTATAGATAATTTAAAGGATTTTAAAAATACAACTGTAAATTTCAATGAAAACAAAAAAATTTGTGATATATATACAAGATGCACCTTACCTCAAGAAGACTTTTTAGCAAAGGTAAAATCTGTAAAGAAAATAGAGGTTGTGCAATGTGATTTTGGAATTTTTGAATTAATTATTCCAATAAAAGACTTAGAAAAAACATTAGATTCTTTTGTCAAAACTTTTTCAGAAGAATAATTCTATATTATATAGAGGAGTGAAAAATATGGCATATTTTTGTTTAGACTGTTTTAATCTTATTGAAGGAACAAATCTTACATATGAAGATGTAGATTGTGATATGGATTTCTGTGAAAGATGTGGAAAAAATACGAACTGTGTTGTTAGCGTACATAAAAATTCAGAAGAAGAGGAGGATATGTAATTGCATAAAATGGATACTATAAAAAGCAAAATGAAAATAGGGAATATATCTATAGATTGTACTCAACATTTCTCTAGACAACAAAAAGAACACTGGAAAGAATATTTTGGAATTATAATAGAAGATGCTCCAAATACAAATATATTATTTTCTGCAACTGTAAAAGTTCATTGGTTAAACGTAAGAAGTGGCGCTGGAACAAATTATGGTAAAGTAAGTGTTCTAAAATATAACGATGAAGTTAAAATTATTCAAACAAAGCTCATCCGTCTAAATAAATGGGAAACTCCTCATCTTTGGGGACAAATTGCAGAAGAAGATAAAAAGACACTTTGTCAGGAGGAATGGATTTGTTTAGACTATTGTAATTTAATCGACAACTTATAAATCGTTTTTGAGACATTTTTATATTTAGATATATAATTTCATTACTTAACTAAAAAAGTGTCTAGATTTCGATTGTCGTAAGCGTAGGAGGGTATTATGAAACAGTTGGTAGATGATAAAACAATGGAGGAAAATATACAATTGATAGGGGAGAAAACTTGCTCTTACAATGCAGATGCTATAAAAGTTTTAACTCCTCCAAAATACAAGTCAATATTACGCATTGGTAATTTAGACTATATGTGCACAAAATCTTTTACAGAAAAACAAAAACAAAATTGGTTAGAAAATTTTGGTGTAGAAATTATAGATTGTGAGGAAAAAGATAATGAAAAGTATTGAAGAAATAAGAGAAATTACTAGAGATGCTATAGAAAAGAAAAGTCAGCTAGAAAAAGAAGAAAAAAAACTAAAAAAGGAAAAAGTTGCTTTAAAATTCAAAGACTTTGAAATACAGATGGAAGATTTTATAGAAGATGTATTTAAAGAGATTGAAATCCGTGCGAGCAATGGTTTGGGATATGTCTACTATATGTATGAAATTCCTGCTCCTTCTAAAAAATATAATGATGACGCAGAAGATTTTTTAGAAGTTTGTGTTGCATATTTTGAATCATTAGGATTTATCGTAAAATATGAAAAAAGATATAGTGGGTTCCCAGATAAAAAGAACATTTCTGGAATACAATTTGTTTTTTATTGGGGAGAAGATATTGTTAGGAACAACAAACTTACGAATGAGATAAATACAACTATTGAACGTCTAGATGGAGATACTGGTAATATATCAGACGGATACCATACATTTGATGAACTTTACTACCACAGATGCGTATTGTTCTCCCTTATTTGTAATCAAAACAATATTGTTGCTTGGAAAAGTAAAAAACACCATACGGGAGATATGTATGATGGAATGTTTATTGTTGGTGTAGAAACACCTTATGGACAAGTTACATATCATTATGATTTAAAATATTGGGATATGTTTAAAGTTCAAGAATTGGAATTTGCTCCAGAATGGGATGGAAGTTCTCCAAGTGATTGTATAGAAAGAATGAGAATCTGGAGTAATAGTATAAAATAAAGGAGAAATGTATGGAAAATATGAAGATTAAGTCTACATATAAAATAAGTATAATTTTAGCTATATTTGTTATAGGTTTTATAATAGGTGTATTTATTGCTATATCTACACCTACTCCTTATAAATTTATTTTAGTTCAATACAAATTTGTTAAGGATGGGAATTATTATATTCTAGGAGAAACTACTTCTCCTAATGGATTTGGTGATGTTGATTTATATATAGTAGATGAAAAAGAATATGATGATTTTTTAGAAGGTTTTGAGTATTCAATATCTACAACAGGGATGAATCACTGGAATAAAATGTATAAAAAAGTTAACAAATATAAACCAATGATTTATGATTAAAGCGGTGGTGAAAAAATGAAGAATAATTTAATAAAAGATTTTTTTCTCAAAACTATATCTTTAAAAGATTACGTTTTCGATGAAAAATGTGGAGATTTATTTCCTTTATCTGAGTTTATCGAAGATGTAAACGATAAGGCTATTATGGATTATGATGGTTTTGGAGATGTAATATATCAAGGAAAAGAAATTGAGAATGCGATTCTTTATGTAGATTTACAATTAGTTGGAATATCTGATAAAGTTTTCTTTACACTAGATACATTATATGGAATATTTGGAAATGACATAAATATTGATTGGCATAACAAATGAGAAGGAGTGATTTTTATGATTAAAGAAATTTTAACATATCCAAAGGACAAGGATATTTTAACTTCGATTAGTACAGAAACAAATTCAGAAGAAAGTAAACAATTAATTCAAGACTTAAAAGATACTTTACATAATACAGAACACGGTGTAGGAATTAGTGCAGTACAAATTGGAGAACTTAAACGAGTATGTGTTATACATTATAATGGGCAAGATATGGCTCTTATTAATCCAGTAATTACTAGGAAAAGGGGAGAAGTAGATTCTCAAGAAGGATGTTTAAGCGTTCCTGAAAAATATGGAACCTTTAAGAGAGCACAAAAAGTTTGGTGTACATATATGGACGAAAATGGAAAGTTTAAAGAAATCGAAGGTGGAGGACTACTTTCAAGAATAATCCAACACGAATGTGAACATATGGACGGTTGGTGTGAAGTATTCTCTTTAGCCGAGGAGGAATAATTATGGAAACTGGTAAAGAAAGAATTGGTATGGATATTTGGATAGCTGTACGTAATCCAAACTATGGAGAAAAAACTTGTCCTTGCTGTGGACGAAAACTTTCTAAAAAACAAGATAAATACATATTAGTAGAAGGATATTATAATAAAGTAGAATGTGACGGTGAGGATTTACTTTATTATGCAGAATATGAGAATGAATTAACAAACAAAACAGAAGAGGTTTTAATTAACCGTAGATGGTTGGGAGATTTTATTGATGGAGGTTATTATGAGGAAAACCATCAATTTAGTAAATTTGCTCGTTATTTAAAAGACATATCTATTTTTGACTTAGAATATGCAGAAGACGAAGGAGATTACGCCTTCAAAACCGAAGAAGAAGCAGAAGAATGGTTGGAAGAATTTGGAAAGGATTAGTTGAGTACTTATGATAGAATTTGAAGTAAAAAAACTTAAGGTACAAGTATTTCCAAAAAACATTAAAGTTATTGATTCTTATAAGATAGAAACAAGAAAAGAAATGAGAGAGTTCCTTACTGAAACTCTTGAGAAAGCTCCATTGTATTATAAAAGAAGAAGTATCAATTCTTTAATTAGAGAATGGAAAACACATAATAGGTTTTATAAATTGGGGTTATTTGTTTCCCATACAAAAGATTGCGATTTTGAATCTGATGAGGCTTTATATAGAAGAATATTTTATTTCTTCTTTGGTAGATTTTAATAAGGAGGATTTTTATATGTTATTAGCAATTATATTTTTAATATTATGTATTATTATATCAGCTATTGTAACGATTAATGCTGTTGGTGATATTAAAGACTTCTTTGGGAACTTCTTTGCATTTGCTTTTGTTTTCTTTATCATTCACATATTTTTGTGTATGTTATTGTTAAATTCTTTTATAGTTGATGTAGGAACTACTAAAGAAACCTTATATAATATAGAAGGACTAGAAAGTAAGATGGTTACAAGCGAAAATTTATCTGGAAGTTTTATATTAGGATGTGGGACTATCGAAAATAAATCTTCTTCTACAATAAAATATTATTTCTTTAAAGAAACAGAGAATGGAAAAAGTTTAGAAAGTATTGTTGGAGAAAATTCTGAAGTTTATATACAAGAAACAAATGATATGCAACCTTGTTTGATTAAGGAGTATAGTATAAAAAGACAGAATAGATTATTTGAAATCTTGTTTTGGAAAGAAGAAATAAAGGAAGAACTTCGTACTATTTTAGTAGTTCCAGAAAATACTATAAAAATAGAGTATAATGTGGAGGTATAATATATGAAAAATATGGATTTTTATGTAAAAATTTGTAATAAGTTAGAAGAAGAGGGAATTGATGTTGTTTCTTTTGATGGATTCCACGTTAATGCTAAATATGGGGAACTTGATATTGTAATTAGTTTTGAGATGTGTATGTGTCACGGTGGAAGATTAACTATTTCAAGTAAACATTGTAGTTTTTATTATAGAATAGAACACGAAAAGTATGATGAAAGTAAAGGAATCTTTGACCCAGAATCTGAACTAATTTATGAGATAGAAAACGAAATGATTCCTATTATAAAAAGTATTAAAACATATGTATATTCTGTTGAATATTGGAATGAAGAAAAGCCAGACCATCATAATTATTCATACTACAATAGCATTGAAGGACTTTCTAGGTTTATTCTAGAAGAAGATGGAAAAGACATTTTTGCAATGGATGGAGAATATATCCACGAATACCCTAATCCAGATATGGCATCTAAAATTACTATTGAAGATTTCAAAGATGGAAAGCTTTATATATTAAGACAAGATTTAAGCAGAAAAGATGGAAAAGGGGAATGGACAGTAAATAATGAAAAGTGGAGAACAGAACATATGATTTGTAAGATATTTAAGAAAGGAAAGAAAGATAATGGATAGAGAAGAAAGAATTATGAATAGGCTTCAAGAACATTATGACTACATAAAAGATGAATGTCGTTCTAATGGAACTCCCTATGAAGTTGTTGCTTTATTCCTTCAAGGAAGTCAAAATTATGGATTGGATGTTTATACAGACAATTATATGAGTGATGTAGACAGTAAAGCTATTGTTCTTCCTACATTTAATGATTTTATTCTTAGTAAAGAACCAGTTAGTAAAACTATTATATTAGAGAACGAAGAACATATAGATGTAAAAGATATCAGAGTTATGTTTACTATGTTTAAAAAAGCAAATATTTCTTATCTTGAATTATTATTTACTGATTACAAAATAATTAATCCAAAATATCAGTCTATTATTGATGAATTAATGAAAATAAGAGATGATATTATTGACTATCCGAGACTTCTTAAGGCTTGTTATGGAATGACCTTAGAAAAAAGAAAGGCATTGTGTCATCCATATCCAACAATTAAAGACAAAATTGATAAGTGGGGATTTGACCCTAAACAACTACATCATATTATTAGATTACATCTTATGCTTGCTACATTATATGAAACAAAACATCTAACAAAAGATAATTTTGTTTTTGATGAAGAACTTAGAGAGGGCTTATTGGATATAAAAACAAATAATGCAGGAATTAGTTTAAATAATGCAATCGCATCTGCTGATGGATTCTGTGATATGACAAAAGAATTAGTTGAAAAAATGCTTCAATGGGATTGGAAAGAACCCCAATCAGCAAAGCTGGATGAACTTCTTATAAGAACCCTTAGACAATATTTTAAGGAGGATATTTTAAATGAGCAATAATATTTCTCAAGCTGAAATTTATAGAGCAGCAAAAAACGTAATACATAACGACCTAGGTATTACTAAAGAATATATTAATAATATTGTACAAGATACTGTAAAAGCAGAAGTTAATAAACTACTTAATAATGAATCATACATAACTTCTTTAATTAAGGGGGAGGTATTACGTAGTATTTATAATGAAGATAGTAAAACTTGGCATTTAATTAGGGATGCTAGTAGTTGGATTAAAGATGAAGTAACAGGTACTATTGTTAATGAAGTTAAAAACAAGTTGGAAATTAGATTGAAAGATGATTACGAAGGACATATAAATTTAGATGAATGGGAACCAGTGAAAGACGAAGAGTCTGGACATTACGTGATACGCCACAAAGTAGGATTAAATAAAAATGGAAAGGGTGATTAGTTATGAAAACTGTATTAGAATTTTCTGGCGATGAAAGAGATGATGCATATAAAGCAATGAGAGTAAATGACCTTATGTATGCTCTTTGGGAGTTACAAAAATATAGAAGAGAGCTTTATAAAGGTTATATAAATGGAGCTATTGTTGTTAACGGAGATAAGGTTCTTGATGAAGAAACTATATCAAAACAAGTTAAACAAACTTATGCAAAAGAACTTTGTCCCGAAGAACTAGACAGTACTCTACCTCCTTTTAAGGATAATAAATCTTATATTCCACAAACTGATGTTTTAAATAGAATAGATGATATTTTAGATGGTGTTAGAGATTTATTAGATTAGTAAATGAGGTATTGATATGGAATATATAAATAAAGAAGATGTCCACATTAATGTTATAACATTTAGCAGCAATTCTCTTTCTGAATTGGAAGAGGACATTAATACATTTTTAAATACAAGACTAAAAAGAAATGATGGTTTTATGTATCCTGATGTTGTTGATATTAAATATCAAGCGATTCAACGAGATGGATATCATTATGAAGGTAGTATTAAATATACTGCTATGGTATTATATAAAGTAGATTGGAGGTCAAATAATAATGAAAGAAAGATTGAAGAACGACTTAAAGCAATCAATGAAAGACAAAAACGTTATAAGGAAAAATACAATACAAATGATTCGAGCTCAAATACTTCAAGTGGAGAAGGACAAACAAATGGAGTTGGATGATAATGCTATATTAGAAATTATTAATAAACAACTTAAACAGAAGAATGATGCACTTGAACAATTTAAAGTTGCTAATAGACAAGATTTAATAAATCAGACAAAACAAGAAATAAGTATTCTTAAAGAATATATGCCAAAAACAGTTGATGTCTCTGAAATAGCTGTTAAGGCTGTTGAATTAAAAGTTGCTAACAACTACGAGAAAAAGGATATGGGAAGGCTTATTAAAGACCTTAAAGATTTTTATGGAGTAAGAGCTAATGGTAAGGATATTGCAGATTGTGTAAAATCTATTCTTTAGGAGGGCTTGATATGGAGAAAAAATATATAAAAAATTTGTTTATTGTTTTATTAGTGTTTATTATAATAGTACTTGCAGATACAATTTGGAAAAAGAATCAAGAGATAAAAGAAAAACAAACAAGTATTGATGATTTAAACATACAGATAAACAGTTTGTGGGAGAATGTGCAACAGTTGCAGGAGGAATACTCTAAGATTGTTGATAAATTATATTCTCCAGATAATGGAGGTAACTAGTTTGAGTAAAATAAATAAAAATAAAATACGAATATTTGTTGATGGAAGTTGTGATTCTAATTATGGATTTAGTACTATAGCATATAACATTCAAGATGGTTTCGTTATAAATAAAAAGTTTGTGAAATTAGATTTCATACACAACAAACACTTCGCTAAAAGAATAGATTGTAGCTCTCCTGTTGACGCAGAAATTAATGCAATCGAACTTGGGTTCAATGTATTTCGTAGCTGTGTGAATTTTAATCCAATATTTAAAAAATTTCCTGTGAGAGTAAAGTCTGATTCGATATTTGCAATAAAATACATAACTAAAAAGAAAATAACAGAAGGTTTCGAGTTTAATGATGTTCAATTACATAAGATGGATTTATTACATATTCAATATAAATGCTTGAAAGCACTTTATCCAAATTTTGAATTAAGTTTTATCCCTAGTAAGAATAATTTGGCGCATTATAATGCTTATGAAAAACTAAAATGGGAAAGAGCTTTGTATTTTGATAAAAAGGTTGGTGTAGAGAATGGATAATAGAATTAAAGATGGTCTAGTTGATGCTTTAAATGGAGTGATGAATTATAAGGGAACTATTGCTAGAGATTTAGAAACGGGAGCTGAAATTGATTTTAATAAAGGCGAAGCTAAAGTGGAAACTATGGTTCGTAGTGAAGAGTATTTTGGGTGTCATATGGTAACTTACGTTTTAATGAATATGATTAAAGATTGTAAGGTTGATATTGTTTGTGATGAGGATGATAAAGATTATAAGTATTTGTGTAAGTTATTGAGAGTGGATTAATACTGAGAGTAAAATCTCAGTATTTTTTTATCTAATTTTATATAAAAATATCTAAAAATACTTGACAAGTATTTTAAAATACTGTATAATATATGTAAATTATAGAGGAGGTATTTTTATGATAATTGTAGAAAATTTTATTAAAGATGCAGAAAAAAGAGGAGATAAGGTTTTGAAGTTTAGTGATAGGGGAGATGTGGTATACGACACAGAAGGATTTGACCACACTAGAATTACTGATGCAATATTAATAATAGATGGGAAAATAGTTCCTTTAGAAAAAACTACTACTTGGGCTGCATTGTTAAGAAGTGTTAACGCAGCAACTAAAAAGCAAAGAGATAAAGAGGATGTGGCTGAAGAATGTTTTAATATGACTATTGCAGAAGTAACTGAAAAATTTGGATTAGGTATGAACCAAAACTTTTCAATGACTTTATTTGATGACGATTCTTTTATAAAAAGTAGTGTATATAAAAATAATCAGAATCACGCATTAGATGTTTGGAGAGGAAAAAAGATTTGTGCAGTTTATGCTGGAGAAGTCGTTGTGGTACTTAATGCATTAATTGCTAGCTCAGGTAGCACAGAAACAGATGGAGGAGTTACTTTATTGGTAAGCTATCGTAAAAGAGATGAGGATAGTTTGTCACAAACATCATCTGCATCATCAATACCACAAGCAGCACAAACAGCAGCACAAACTCTTGTTGAGTTCACAGCAGATGATAGTTCTCAAAGAGGTAGTGTTGTGTCAAATATGTTTGATAAGAAAGAGATGCTTGGATTGATTAATGCTGCGAAAGCGAGTTTGAATGCATTAGAAAGATATTTGGTAGGAGAGGATAAATAGGTAGTGAGTAGATATTTTGGAAGATTTTAGGGTGGTCGGGTTTTTGAGGGTACCCTATTTTCGTTTTGGGGGATATGTAAAAGGTGGGGGTAGGTAGCTGACTTGACAAACCTTTGTCATTTGTGTTATAATAAATAAGAGGTGATTGTATTGGAAAATTATATAGGTAAAACACAAATTGTTTCTGGCACTTCGATTAAACTTACTGTTATAGACCAGAAAGACGATAAGCTAATTATTGAATTAGATGATGGAAGATATTTTAAATCAACTATCGTGAATTGGAATAAAGGCTTTGATAAATTAAATAATTTAGCTTCATCATATAAAGATTTAATCGGTAAAAAAGGTATAAATAAAGATGGAAGAGAAATGGAAATTTGCGAAATAAGAGATTTGTGGAAACCTCGGGAAAGGATTAAAAATTAATGTGCTATTTCCTGATTCTGGCTTTATTGCTAAAGCTACATTAAAGGCTTTTGAGGAGGGAACTGTACAGGTTCCAAGTTTAAATAGTAGACAATTTAAAAGAGTATCTGATTATGAAAAACATATTGGAGAAAAAAATATTAATCAGTACGGAGAAAATACTGTTATTGTAGATTATATAAATGCAAATAATGTTATAATAGGATTTGATGATGGTTCTCAAAAACAGGCAAAATATAGAGATTTTACTAATGGGCTTATAAAAAGTGATTCTTTAATTCGGAAAAGAGACAAAAGAAAGAAGTAAAAAACTAGCAAAAAATTCAAGGCTTGGAGAAGAAAAAATGTCTAATAGTTCTGGATTGATGAGAATCGTTGAGTATAACTCTACAGCAGATATAACAGTTCTTTTTGTTGATGATGGAACAACAAAAAAAACTACTTACAAACATTTTCAAGAAGGAAAAGTTGAAAGTGATTATATGAAAAATCAAAGAGAAAAGGAAATTCAATATAGAAAAAAACTAATTGAAAAACAACGTCAGGAAAGTCTTGAAAGAAAAGATAAAACTGGAGAATCTATTATTTTAGATAATGGAATGGTTGCTACTATTACAAGATTTAACAACCAAAATGATATGGATGTTTCTATTAGTGGGGAAATTATTAGCGGAATAACTTATCCATCTTTTAAGAATGGAATGAAAGATTGGGTTAAAGAATATGATAGAGAACATATGGTTGGAAATGTAGTTAAAAATAAACATAATACTAAGGCAATTATTCTTAGTTTTAATAAGAAAGACTTAACTTTTGATTTGAAATTAGATAATGGATATAAGTTTAATAAAAAATGTCTTGAGGTTGAGTATGGGATTTTTACAACTCCTTATGATAAAACTGTTGGTGGAGTTGGATATTTGGGAGAAAAATATACTCGCGAAAGTAACAAAAGACTATATCAAATGTGGTATGGAATGTTAGATAGAGTTATTGTTCAAGGCGCTAAAGATAAGAAAAGATATGCTGCATATGAAAATTGTTCTATCTGCGATAGGTGGCTTAATTTTAGTAATTTTTGTAATGATGTCTTAAATGTGTGGTATGATTGTGATGAACAATTAGATTTAGATAAAGATATTAAATATAAAGGGAATAAAGAATATGCTCCTGATAAGTGTTTGTTAGTACCACACGGAATTAATCAATTATTTTCTCATTGGAAAGGAGGAAGGGGAGTTTCTCATCAAGTTGGGGTACAATATGTAACAAACGGAAAGAGAAAAGGAACTTGGGAAGTGAAACCTTGTGGAGCGTATACTTTTGATGGGAAATTTAGGACGGGAGTCCATAAACATTTTAAAAGTGAGATTGAGGCTGGAGAGTATTATAGGAAAATTAAACACGAGTATGTTAGGAAGGTTTTGAAAAGTTATGAGGGGAGGATTCCTGATTATGTGATGAATTATTGTTTGAGGTTTGAGTTTGAGATGGATGATTATTTAATTAGGAGTTGTAATGGTTGTGGTGATGTGGGAGAGTAGGTGAGCTCTCTCTAGTTTTTATATAGGGTTTGTTTAGAGAGGTGCATATACCCCAAAACGAACATTTGTTCGCTCAAATTATGTAAACCACGGGGTACTCCGAACAACTGTTCGACCTCAACCAAAAATCCAAAAACGAACATTTGTTTTATTTCTGCATAGTGGGGGTATATCGTTTACATAAAAAGACGGGGGCAACTGCTCCCCGTTCTGTTTTTTATCTACCTATAAAAAATAATATAAATATAATAAATATGACTAACTTCGCTATAATAAAAAGCACTTGCACACCTCCCACACGCTCTAAAATCAATTTACAACCGTTTTTTAATATTCGACAATATAATTACTATAAAAGTAGTTTTCTAGTGTTTCAACCTCGTTGTAGTCGTTCTGTGTATCAATTTGTTTTAATAGGTCGCTTATGTTTCTTGTTTCTTCCATTTTTTACACCTCTTTTCCTTGTTTTCTTCTGTTCTTCTGGTGTTCCTCTGGTGTCGTCTGTGTCTGTGTCCTCTGGTGTCGTGTTCTTCTGTTCTTCTGGTGCTGTTTAGTGCATTTCCTTTAGTATCCACCTAATGATTATACAACCACATACAATAAAATAACATACACAATATAGCTTATTTATGGTGCATAGCTCAATAATTGCCCCAACTGTTCCAAAAAACAATAATATACAAGCTATACCGAATATTGATATTATACTGTAATAAATAACCCTTGCTACTATCTCAATAAATAGTTCCTTGATTTGCTCTTTTTTTGTTCTTCTGTTTCTTCTCATAAATTACCACCCTTTTTTATTTTTTGTTTTGTCGAATAACCTTTTTTTGTTATTCTATTTTAGTTATTCGACAAAACTTTTTTTATTCCTTCTTTTTTTTTGTAATTTTTTTATTTTTTTTGTAATTTTTTTGTATTATGATTTCAATATATTTGAATATTGTTCAACTCTTTTTTCTGTTCCGTTCATAACTACAATAAATATTTGTCCTTGTTCCCTCTGTTCTCTTGCTGTCCTTGTAATGTATGTCTGTATTTTACTTGTTGTCGTGCTATAATAGTTTACATTGATTTCAAGTTCTTTTGTCTGTGTATCCGTTCCATTCCACCTTGCAATTACTGTATTGTAATTGACTAGTGCTTTTCGTTCTGTATCAATGTATAAGTGTTGTGTTTTTGCTTTTGTTCTCCCCTCTTCTCTAATAAAAGTTTCAATAACGTCAATGTTTTTCATAATATAACCACCTTTCAAAAAAAATATTTTTTGTCCTTTTTTGTAGGACACCGTCATTATATAGGATTTATTTTTTTTTGTCAATACTTTTATTGTAATTTTTTTTAATTTTTTGTAATTTTTTTGTGTTTTCCTTGATATTCCTATTATACCCACTCAAAAAAATTTTATACATATAAACAAGTGTTTGTAAAAAAACTTTTCCTGAAGAAAATACAAACAAATGTTTTATAGAACAAATGTTTGCTCCTGCTGGTGCTGGTACAAAAAAGAATATAACATTTTTATATTTTATAATATTTTTCTAGGAGAAGTCCTATTATTGCGTGTGCGTATTCGTTCGGCAAACTAGGGTAAATTTATTTTTTTTATATTATTCGGTTATTCTGTTTTATTTACTATTGTATATTGATATATATATTAAATATAAAATAAAATTGAATTACAATAAAAAATATGATAAAAAGCGAACTTTTTTAAATTAGTTCGCTTTTTACTTTTTGCTCACATAATACAACTGCTTCTTGATTTAATAATGTTTTTATGTCGCTTATTGCATTTACAACTTGTATTCGTTCCACAAAAAACATTTCTATTATATAACTTTTTTCTATTGTTTTAGTTCCGTCTGTATGAGTATATACTCCATTTCCTAGATATTCAGTCATTCCAGTTATTCCTTGCTTTGCTAAACATTTACATATAATATCTATTGCTTTTTTTGTTGGAATTTCTTGTTTTTTCGTGTCTTTATCATTTAATCCTACATACAACTTATACATAATAATTTCGTTATTTTCCATAATATCTACCACCTTTTAAAATTTTATTTTTTCGGTTATCTCTAACCGTTTTTTACATTATAACATATATTTCTTGTTTTGTCAATAACTTTTTTCAAAAAATTTTATTATTTTTATTATAACCACTTTTTATAATTTTATACAATGAATACAAAAAATTTTCTAAAAAAATATACAATACATTTACTTTACATAAAATCAGTAAACATATTGTATATAACTATTTATTTAAAAAGTGGTATTATTGCATATATTATATTATTCGGTAATTCTGTTTCATCTACAATTCCTATTATTGCGATACTTGTTTTAATCGGCAAAACTACTGTTTTATAAATATTGTCAAGTCTTTGGTGTTTCCTATTATTATGTCTGTATTTCTTTGTATATATGTTTCATAATCAGCTTTTAAGCAATAATCTATATTTTTATTATGATACACTTTTTCAATAGTTTCAGCTTGTTCTAGTATATCGTACCATTCTTGGTCTGTCAAGGTTTCATTATCTTCTATTCCTAAATATTCTATTATATCATTTCTGCTCATATAATCTATATTTCTTCCATTCTCTGTATAATTTTCCATAGTTTTCAATTCCTTTCTTTTTATTATAATAATATTATATCACATTTATTTTATTTTGTCAATACTTTTAGTTTATAAAAAACTAAAAATCTAAAAATTGAAAATCTAAAAAACTAAAAATTGAAAATTCAAAAATTTTACTTTTCAAAAATCTAAAAATTTTAAAATCTAAAAAACTAAAAATTTACTTTTTAAAAATTCAAAAATTCTAAAATTCAAATTTTGAAATAGGGAATTTCCCTATTTCAAATCTAAAACTTTTATTCTGTATTCATAATCTTTACTGTCGAATTCATACCAACTTACTAGTCCTCTTTTATATGCTTTTTCGTGTCTTTCCAATTCCTCTTTACTTAATCTACTTTTACAAAATTCAATAGCTTGTTCCATTGTTTTGTAACATTCTTGATTTATTCCTATTGAAGTCCAGTCCTTATTTTTTTTAACTCTTGTAATTACTAAATAAATTTCCATTTTTTGTACCACCTTTCTTAATTTCTAAATATATTATAACATATATTTTATATTTTGTCAATAGTTTTTTGTAAAATTTTTATAAAATTGTCAAGGTTATTTTCCTTGACAATTTATATAGTTCCTACAACTTGAACCACAACAATAACCATAGTTATCACAAAACATATTTTCTGAAAATCCTCTTTCTATTTCTTCTATTTCCCTGCTTTCCATTTCCTCTTGAATATCTTTGCATAAGTCCTTTGCTTTTCCTACAAAACAATAATTTCTTTCTTTTAATGTTATCATAATATTTACCACCTTTCCTAATTTCTATATATATTATATCATATATTATTAACATTGTCAATAGTTTTTATTCAAAAAATTAAAAATTTAAAAAAATAAAAAAGCAAAATTTAAAAATCTAAAATTTAAAAATCTTGCTTTTTATATATAAAATTTTTGAAAGATGGACTAATTCATTAACATTGATTTTTTTCTAAAATCAAAATTTCCAAAATTAAAAATATCAAATTTTCTACCATTTATTTCTGTTTTGTCATTTCCTTTGAAATATTCCTGTGTGCATAATTCAACTGCCTGTTCCTCATTATCTAATACTATTATTGTATTTTTATTTAATTTAACTTCAATATTTTTTCCCATTTTTATTACTTCCTTTCCTGCTTAAATACTTTCTATAATTTCAAAATCGTACCATTCGCCCTCTTTTTCAATTAGGGACTTTATTTTATTTTCAACTGCTTTCCTGCTTTTAAAAACTTTCGCTTGTTTTTCCCACCTTGTACTTAAAAATCCAACTCTTTGCATCCTTTGAAAATAACCTGTGTTGTCTTTTTCTACTTTACTACTAAAATAAATTACATAACTTCCTTTTTTCTTTTCCATATTTACACCACCTCAAATAATAATTTTAAATTGCAAGTTTTAATTACCCAAAACTTGAAAAAAGGTATTATTTATTATGAATTTCAACTAAAATGTCGAATAAATCATTATTGATTTCTTTAAATTCTCCATTGACTTCCATAAAATCAGTAAAGATATAGTCATTATTTCCTTTACTAACAACTGTGAATACATCTGTATCTTTAAGTGTAAAATATAAACAACTGTCTATTCCACCATTCCAGTATGTTCTTACAATAGGCATACCTTCAATTAGTCCTACATATATGTTTTGTTTTGTTTTTGTCAATTTTAATTCCATTTTATATTCCACCTTTCCTCAACTTCTGTATATATTATATCACATATTACTTATTCTGTCAATAGTTTTTTAAAATTTTTTTTATTTTTCTGCTTGTATTCTTATAAGTTCTTTATCTGTATTGAATAAATAGTCGCCGTCAATATCTGCTATACTACAATTTAACATATTATCTATATTTCCATTTTTATCAATAGATATAGCCATTATTGTATTACCATTATAATCTTCAATTTCTATAATTTTGTTTACTACATTTTCCATTTAATCACTTCCATTCTTTTTCTAGGAGAAGAGGTCTATTCCTCTTCTTCCTCTTCTTCAAGTTCTCCATTTGCATTTAAACCTAAATTTGAATATATTTCATCTCTTTCAAACCATAAGTAGTCGTTTACTTCTGTATCTGTTGGTATTTCGTCAAAAAATACTTGTTCTAATAATTCCATAAGTTCCTCTTCTTTGTCTGCTTTTTCAATATCTTCTAATGTATCTACTGCACCACTCCAACTGTTGTCTTTCAATTCTTCAAAACCAAAATCTTTTTTAATATACATTTTTATTTCCACCTTTCTTTATTTATTGTAATTATATTATAACATATATTTTTGAATTTGTCAATAGTTTTTAAAAATTATTTACTTAAAAAATAAAAAAATAATATCATTAACACAAATTTACATATAATAAAAATCAAAAATTTCCTCCTAACTATATTGGAGTGTTGCCACTCCAATATATTAACATTCAAAATAAAATATCAAGTCCATACTGTCTTTTACTTTATTATATTCAAAATCTTCTTCAAGTTCTTTCCTTTGCTCTTCGTCCATTTCCTGCATATTTCTTAATAGTCTACCATAAAATCCTTGACTATAAGATAATTCCCTAACAATTTCTAATGCTTTTTCAAATGTCATAAATTTTTCTTTTCCCATAATATATTCCACCTTTCCTTTGATTTATATATATTATATCATATATTATTCATTTTATCAATAGTTTTGTATAAAATTATTCATAAATTTTTTCCCACAAATTGTTTATTCCTATAATAATTTTCTTAAATAATTTGTTACTATTTTTCTATTTTCCATTTTTTCCAAC
>ERZ1643246.245-NODE-245-length-71816-cov-6.072700_pt1 | contig 71816 bp, 61 predicted proteins | sample MGYA00579265_ERZ1643246 | MGnify/ENA primary metagenome ERZ1643246 (study PRJEB29033, sample SAMEA4952261) | chicken gut metagenome | biome: Broiler Chicken; feature: Gastrointestinal Tract; material: Caecum | place: Ireland | collected 2018 | study: Broiler... | reverse complement strand
TCTTCGGAAGTACTTTCCATGGCAGAGGGTTCCGGGGGAACATTCTCCAGAGGTGTGGCTTCCAGCGTACCGGTTCCGGACGGGACCGTATCCGCAGGGGCGGTATTCTGCTCATAGAGATCCCTGTCATATGACGGAAAGGTGTTCCGATAACCGGAGGGAGAAGCTCCGCTGGAGGGAAGCGCACGCTCGATACCTGTCACAATGGCATCTGCGATTTCCGAAAAGTTCTGGTCAAAGAGCGCATTGTCCTGATCAGAATTGATGAATCCCACTTCCAGCAGGACGGCAGGCATTGCGGTTCTTCTTAATACTACCAGTTCCCGGCGCTGATCCGTACCGATGTTCCGAAAACCAATCTGCGCGAGATTTTCATTTACATTTTCCGCTACGCGGTCTGCGAGAGGACTTCCACCGTAGACGAGGGTCTGTACGCCGTTGTACTGGTTAGGGCGTTCAGAGGAATTTCTGTGGAAGGAGACAAAGAGGTCCCCCTGCGCGTTGTTGGCGATCTGCGCTTTGTCAAAGGGGGAATCATATTGATCCGCGGTTCTCGTGTACACCACATCATAACCTGCGTTTTCCAACCGTTGTCCCACTGCCAGTGCCAGGCGCAGATTATCGTCCTTTTCTTTTCTGTTTTCGTAGGATGCCCCGGCGTCAAAGCCTCCGTGGCCCGGGTCTATGATGATTCTTTCAGCCATATGTTTTCCTTTGCCGTGTTTTTTTATCTGTATAGTCTATGAAAAAGCAGGAAAAATGTGTACAGAAAATTCAGATTTTGTTATGATAGGTAGAGAAAGAAATCCGGCTGTTGCCGGGATATTGAGGACAAATACGTATGAGAGAGAAGAGAAACGGAAAGAAATATCGGTGCGCAGGTTATCTGTGTCTGGCAGCAGTGTGCCTTGCGCTGTCCGGCTGTGCCCAAAGCGGGAAGGAACAGCAGGAAGAGTACAAGCAGCAGGGGATTGTGGCCATGGCTTCCGGGGATTATGATCAGGCCCTGGATCTGTTCGGGAAGGCTCTGGATCTGTCTGGAGGAAGCGTGGGAGCGCAGGAGATTGACATCTGCTACTATAAGGCGGCTGCCCTCTATCAGGCTGGACAGATACAGGAGGCCATTGCGGTGTACGACGCATTGACAGAATATGACGAACAGAATGCCGATGCCTGGTTCCTGCGGGGAAGTATCTATGCGGGACAGAGAGATCTGGAGAAGGCTCTGGAGGATTATCGTCAGGCGGTAAAGCTCGACGATGAGAACTATGATCTCTATATTGGTATCTATGAAAATCTGAATGCTCTGGGATACCAGGAGGAAGCGGCGGAATTTTTGAATATGGCGCTGGAGATCGAGGGGGATGGCGCTTACAATTGCCTGAACCGGGGAAGGATCTATATGATTCTCGGACAGTACGACGCGGCGGAGAAAGCGCTTCTTAAGGCGGTGGATAAGAAAGAGGACGAGGCACGGGTTTACCTGGCCCAGATCTATACGCTGCAGCAGGATGCGGACAGTGCGCAGAAGATGGTGGATGCCTATCTTGAGAGCAAGAACGTTTCCAGCGAAGGGCTGACGCTTTTGGGCAATATGGCTATGGACGCTCAGGACTATGCGCAGGCGCTGGAGTATTATCAACAGGGGCTGGCCTGTGCGCAGGTCACGAATGCCCGGGAGTTGAGGAAAAATGAGATCGCGGCACTGGAGCGGTGCGGTCAGTATGAGGATGCCCAGACGAAGCTCGCGGAATATCTCGAGGATTATCCCGGCGATCAGGTGGCACTGCAGGAGCAGCAGTTTTTGACGAGGTAGCTTTATGGAACGGACGGTAAAAGTGAAGGAAGAGGCAGAGCAGGTAATCATGGTAGGCGTCTCTGTGGAGGACGGGGATGACGCCATGGATTCTCTGGATGAGCTGGAGGAGCTGCTGCGCACAGCGGGAGCGGAGGTTGCAGGCACAGTTCTGCAGAATCGGGAGATGATCCATCCGGGAACCTATGTGGGCAAAGGCAAGGTGGAGGAGATCCGCCGCATGCTCGCGGCTACCGGCGCAGACGGGATTGTCTGTGACGATGAGCTGACCAGCGTACAGTACAGAAATCTGGAGGATCTCCTGGGTGTCAAGGTTATGGACCGGACTATGGTTATTCTCGATATCTTTGCCAGGCACGCCAAGAGCAGCGAGGGAAAGATTCAGGTAGAGCTTGCTCAGCTTCGCTACGGGCTTTCCAGACTGACCGGAAAGGGACAGGCGCTTTCACGGCAGGGCGGCGGCATCGGGACCCGGGGGCCGGGAGAGAAAAAGCTGGAGGTGGACCGCCGAAGAATGAAGAGCAGGATTTCCCAGCTCAAAAAGGAACTGCGGGATATGGTGGAACACCGGGAACTGACCCGCAAGCAGCGGGGCAAGAAGGAACTTCCTGTGGCGGCCATTGTCGGTTACACCAACGCCGGAAAATCTACCCTGTTAAATGCTCTGACAGACGCCGGAATCCTGGCACAGGATCAGCTTTTTGCCACACTGGACACCACGACGCGTTTGCTGGAACTCCCCGGAAAGCAGCAGATGCTTCTGACGGACACGGTGGGATTTATCCGTAAACTGCCCCATCATCTGGTGGAGGCCTTCCGCAGTACTCTGGAGGAGGCAAAGTATGCGGACTATATTCTCCATGTGGTGGACGCGTCCAGCCCACAGATGGAGAAACAGATGTATATTGTATACCAGACGCTGGATATGCTGGGGGTGCGGGATAAGAAGATCGTTACCCTGTTCAACAAGATGGACCTCCTGGAAGAAGGGGAGATCCTGCGGGATTTCCGGGCGGATCAGACGATCTGTATCAGCGCGAAGACCGGTCAGGGACTGGAGGATGTGCGGATGGCGCTGGCCCGGCTGCTGCGGGAAGACAAGGTTTTGGTGGAGGAGACCTTCGGATATGACCGGATGCAGCAGTTGGCCGTGATTCGAGCCAGGGGAGAAATCCTGCGGGAGGAATATACACCGGACGGCGTCTTTGTCAAGGCTCTTGTGCCAAAAAAATGGCTGCCGGAGCAATTTTGTGAAAAATAGATAAAAAACGTACAGTAAACTAAGGCACAATATATTGTTGCTCTTCGTTGACCCGATTACTATATTTTGTTATAATGATTTACATACAGCAAAAACTGCGCACTGTTTGGAACAGATGCGCGGATGAAGGTACGATCTATGGGGAAAGGTGGAAGAGCAATGTTTGAAGTGGTAAAAAGAGACGGCGAGATCACGGAATTTAATCTTGGAAAGATTAACGCGGCGATAGAGAAGGCGTTCCGTGCCACCAAGATGGAGTACAATGACGATATTCTCGGTCTGCTCTCACTGCGCGTGTCAGCGGATTTTCAGGATAAGATCAAGGACGGCAAGATTCATGTGGAGGCGATCCAGGACAGTGTTGAGACGGTGTTGGAACAGACCGGCTACACGGAGGTAGCCAAGGCCTATATCCTTTATCGGAAACAGCGCGAGAAGATGCGCAACATGAAGTCTACCATCCTGGATTACAAGGATGTGGTCAACAGCTACGTCAAGGTGGAGGACTGGCGTGTGAAGGAGAACTCCACCGTGACCTATTCCGTGGGGGGACTGATTTTGAGCAATTCCGGCGCGATTACCGCCAACTACTGGCTCTCCGAAATCTATGACGAGGAGATTTCGGACGCGCATCGCAATGCGGATCTTCATATTCATGACCTTTCCATGCTGACCGGCTACTGTGCTGGCTGGTCACTAAAACAGCTGATCCAGGAAGGACTGGGCGGTATTCCCGGCAAGATTACCTCCGCTCCGGCAAAGCATCTGTCGGTACTCTGCAATCAGATGGTAAATTTCCTGGGCATTATGCAGAATGAGTGGGCGGGAGCGCAGGCTTTCTCCTCCTTCGACACCTATCTGGCGCCCTTTGTGAAGACGGATCATCTGAGCTATCCCGAGGTTAAAAAGTGCATCGAGTCCTTTATCTATGGAGTAAATACTCCCAGCCGCTGGGGCACGCAGGCGCCTTTCTCCAACATTACCCTGGACTGGACGGTTCCAGCGGATCTGGCGGAGCTTCCGGCTATTGTGGGCGGCAAGGAGATGGATTTCAAATACAAGGACTGCAAGAAGGAGATGGACATGGTCAACAAGGCGTTCCTGGAGACCATGATCGAGGGAGACGCCCACGGAAGAGGATTCCAGTATCCGATTCCCACCTATTCCATTACCAGCGACTTTGACTGGTCCGATACAGAAAATAACCGTCTGTTGTTCGAGATGACGGCGAAGTACGGGACACCTTACTTCTCCAACTACATCAACAGCGACATGGAGCCCAGCGACGTGCGGTCCATGTGCTGCAGACTGCGCCTGGATTTGAGAGAACTTCGGAAGAAATCCGGCGGATATTTCGGCTCAGGAGAGAGCACCGGTTCTGTGTGGGTGGTTACCATCAACCTGCCCAGGATCGCGTATTTGTCTGCTGACCAGAAGGAGTTTTATGAGCGGCTGGATCATATGATGGATATTGCCGCGCGTTCCCTGAAGATCAAGAGAGGTGTGATTACCAAGCTTCTGAACGAAGGCCTGTACCCCTACACCAAGCGGTACCTGGGAACCTTTGACAACCATTTCTCCACCATCGGCCTGATCGGCATGAACGAGGTGGGCCTGAATGCCAGGTGGCTGCGAAAGGATTTGACGCATCCGGAGACCCAGGCTTTCGCGAAGGATGTGCTGAATCACATGAGAGAGCGCCTCTCCGACTACCAGGAGGAGTACGGCGATCTCTACAATCTGGAGGCGACGCCGGCGGAGTCCACCACATACCGTCTGGCAAAACACGACAGAGAGCGCTATCCGGATATCATTACCGCCGGAAAAGAGGGGGATACCCCCTTCTATACCAACAGCTCTCATCTGCCTGTGGAGTACACTTCCGACATCTTTGACGCCCTGGATATCCAGGACGAGCTGCAAACCCTGTATACGTCGGGGACCGTTTTCCATGCGTTCCTGGGAGAAAAACTGCAGGATTGGAAGTCGGCGGCGGAGCTGGTGCGTACGATCGCGGAGAATTACAAGCTTCCTTACTATACACTGTCACCGACTTACTCTATCTGCAAGAATCACGGTTATCTGACCGGCGAGCACTTTACCTGTCCTTACTGTGGAGAAAAGGCTGAGGTCTATTCCAGGATTACCGGCTACTATCGTCCGGTCCAGAACTGGAATGAGGGTAAGATTCAGGAGTATAAGAATCGGAAACTTTACGATATCAAGCACTCCGTGTTAAAGCATCCGATCCGTCACAAGGTTACGATTTCCGGGGACGATGTCAAGATTGAGAAGATGGATGCCCGGAAGCCGGCTGTAAAGTATTTGTTTACCACCAAGACCTGCCCGAACTGCGCGATGGCGAAGGAAATGCTGGAGGGCATCGATTATGTGCTGGTGGACGCGGAGGAGAATGAGGATCTGACAAGGAAGTACGGGGTCATGCAGGCACCGACGCTGGTGGTAGTGGATGGCGATCATGCCAGGAAATATGTGAATGCTTCCAATATTCAGAAGTTTGTCAATGAAAGCATGGTTCATGGGAATGTATAAAAGCGATAAGATGCGGACGAAGGATTGCCTATGATCTGTTACTGCGTGTATGGGGACAAAGTGAAACTGGATGAATCGGAGGAGGAGTTCAAGCGATGGTACAGCAAGTATCATCTGCTTCGGATGATGACAGATACGGCAGCTTATTCTCTGGAACCTCTGCGGACGGACTATGTCATCATTAATGACGCCCCCGGAGGATGTCATGGAAAACTGTATCTATCCGCTGATTCTCTGCGGGAGCATCATGAGTTCCACTCATTTTACCGAGCGGAAGAACTGTACCATGTATCAGTTTGTGTATACTTTCTACGGAAAGGGAAGGCTGCGCTACGAACATCATACCTACAGCCTGGAACCCGGTACAATCTTTCTGATCGACTGTAACCGCCCCCATTATTTTCATGCTGACTCCCCGGATGGATGGGGATATGAGTATATTCATTTTCTCGGAGGAAACGCGGCGTTTCTCTATGAGCAGGCCACGAGAAACGGATATTGCTATGTGGGGATGGAAAAGTCCAGGACGTACCGTATTTTTCAGAAGATAAAGGAGTGCTCCATGGATCCGACGGAGAGTTATGATCTGATTGCCCATGGTCTTTTGACGGAACTGCTGATCTCTCTGGTAAGCCCCTTTGGGCAGGGAGAGGCGGAGAGAATTCCGGGGTGGCAGTCCAAGGCGGAGGCTTTTATCATAAAAAATTTTAACCGGGATCTGACTGTGGAACAGCTGGCGGATCGGGTTCACCTGAGCCCGGGGTATTTTTCCCATAAATTTAAGGAGAGTATGGGAATCCCGCCCATTGAGTACCAGTATCAGCTGAGAATCACGAGGGCCAGGGAGCTTCTGACCACCACCGATATGCCTGTTCAGGAAGTTGCCTACGAGGTGGGATTTCACAATGTACAGAATTTTCTTGCCAAATTCCGGTCCACCGTAGGGATGACGCCGGGACAGTACCGGAAAGATCTCCGCGAGACCGACAAAAAGACAGACGACGGATCGATCTGACGAGGAGCGGAAGAGGGGCGTTGGGAGAGCGTCGGAAGCCAAAAAGGCAAAGGGGAAAAGGATAAAAAGAATAGGGATAAAAGGAAAGAGGCGTGGCCGCCACATGAGAAAAGATCAGTGGCGGCCACGCCGATTTGTTTTGGAGGTACCGGGATCTGTATCACAGTCCCGTCGGATTTTACAGTTTCACTCTTGTGTAGGGGAGCAGTTTTACCGATCCGGTAATGCCGTAATCCCGCACAATCCCCCGGATGTTCATCATCTGTGCCAGATTTTCCGGAGCTTCCTCGCCTCCCTGTGCCTGGTCGAAGTTTTCGCCGGCCTCCTCTTCGCCCATGTTGGCGTTGCTCGCGCCGGCCATGTACTGCATGGAGAGGATTGGCGACTGCTCGTAGTATCCTCTGGCCAGCAGGCGGTTGTTCAAGGTGGTGGAAACTTCGATCTTTATCTCATTTTCCCCTGCTTTCACATAGGGAGAGATGTCAACTCTCAAAGCGTCAAAGTCTACCGCTCCGCATTTTTCATTGTTGACGTACACAGCCACGGTGTTCTTGTTGGCGTTTTCCATGGTAAGGATCAGCCCGTTATCGGATCCGTATCCATCCGGAAGCGTGAAGGAGGCGGTGTAAGTGCCCACGCCGGATACCTCCGGTCCCACAGCCGGGATGTCCTTCCAGGGAACGAGGGATACCGTTCCGGCGTCGATGGGAGTCTTCTTTGTCTCGTAATAGACTTCCTTTGTCACGATGCCGAGCCCTCTGTCCTCGATAATCACTTTCTTGTCGCCCTCATTCCAGTCCTCCACCGTCAGATGCCACTGGGGCAGATCAATGATTTCCGGAACGGCTGCTTCTACCGTCTTTGCGGTACCGTCGGAGAGTTGTGCCTGATAGGTACCGCTTGCGGCGGCGATCAGTGTCAGGCCGTCTCTTCCGCAGATGCCGGCTGCGTCCGTGGACTCCGCATGGAGCTCCGGGGCCTCCTCTGTGGCGATCATGTAGAGCGCCGCCTCCCCGGGAGCCAGTTTGACCGGGATGGTAATGCTCTCGGAGGATGCCTTGTAAAGGCCGAGTTTCGCAATCTCGCCGTTCCAGCAGTCGATCCGGTAGGGAACGCCGGAGGCGGCGATGGTTACCTCGTTCGCATAAGCTTCGGTCTCGGTGTACTGCATATTGTAGACGAAAACATAGAGCTTATCCTCATCTTTTACGGTAATGTTCAGCAGGTTTTTGCTGCTCTCCCGGTAGCTGACAATAGGAGAGACACCCAGCTCCTGCAAAAGCGTTATGGTCTGGTTCTGCTCATCGGTTTCTCTCACGTTGTCGAGGGCTTTGATCTCGCTGATGATGGCGGCCAGTTCCTCGTCGCTCTCAGACAGCCCCGGCGTCTTGGATGCGGCCTTTTTGTGAGTCTTGTCGATTCCCGGACGGATGGTCTCAGTCACGCCGTTGACGAACATGATGGGAAGACCGGCTTTTGCCAGTGCGAGAAGCTTCTTCGCGGAGGCGATGGGCATCACTTCCTGATAGATGATCAGTGCCTGGTATCCCGGGCCATCCTGCTGCAGACGGCCATTTTCAAAGGTAATGAAATCTTCCTCCAGAATCTGGGGAGCAAAGTAGTCCCAGGTATAGCCGGCATTCTGCAGGCTCATATCTTTCCAGTACATGCCCTCATTTCCGCGCATCATGCCTTTTCCGTAGAGTTCCTCCTCGTTGGATCCGCCAAAGATCATATTGTTGAAATTGTAGTCCAGACGGAGGATGCCCAGATCCATGCGGGTGCGGCCCTGGCGCAGGATCATCTGGTAGCGGGCCACCATTTTTGTCCAGTCTCTGTAGTGCACATAAGCCGGCTGGCGGGATCCGAACCGCTCGGAGAAGATGGGCCACATGCCTTCATGGCCGGGCCAGTAAGTGGAATCCTCGCTTCCCGCTATGCTGGAATAGCCGTGGAGCACCGTCTTGGTCACGCCGGCGGCAAACTGGGTAAAGATGATCTGGGTGTAAAAGTCCAGGCCTTTCATGTAGTTCAGCAGGGTCGCGCCGGTCTCGCTGGAGTAGGTGCGATGGTAAATGTGGGCCGGACCAGCCAGATTCCGATAGGATTCGATCTGGGAGGCGAATTCCAGAGATTCCGTCTCGATGCCGTCCACATATTTGCCGGGCTGGGAAATCTCGAAGGGCAGACCGTAGGAGATCTCAGAGCGCAGGGTCATGTTGTGCCGGTGCAGCCACTCCTGCATGGGCTTTAGCATGTGATCCATGTACAGGTCTGTGGTGGTCTGGTACAGATCGTTTTCCAGCTTCTCAAACCATGCCGCGTCGTCGGCGGTGTAGTGGTAGATGAACACCGGCTGCATCATGCCGGACTCACGGACGATGAAGGGCAGGTAAGGTGTGATGTCGTATCCCCGGCGGGCTTTGAACTCGTCGATATAGCAGAAGCCCCAGAGCTGACCGCCGGCGGCGAACGTGGAGAGTTCCAGGGAGTCCATGTACATCATGCCCCGGCCGTTTTCGTCGATGACAGACTGGAGTGCCGGCGTGAGCACTTTGTCATCCCAGTATTCCTTGAAGGCTTCCACGCCCTCGATATCCATGTAGTTGATGGTGTAGGACACATCGACGGAGGGGGATGCGGTCTGACCGGTTCCGTGGATGTAGAAGAAAAACAGCTCATAATCCGCATCCGTCGGCACTGTCCAGTCCAACATGTCATTCTGTACGCTGTCGGTCAGTACGATGCAGCGATTGTGGTCCAGCACTTTCTTGCCGTCCTGTTCTCCTGCGATGGCGGCAGCCACCACGGCAATCAGAGCCTGTTTTGTCACGCCGGGCATGAACAGTTTCGGCTGAAGAAGTTCGCCTTTCCACTGACTGCCGGCCTTTACGGTCTCTGCCACATAATCCAGCTCCTGGGCAGCGCACCGGTCATCCGGCGTGATGCCGATCAGATTGGCGTTGGACCAGTTGGTTCCGCTGGTCATGCTGACCCCCATATTCCGTTTGGTGGTCTCGCGGATGACCGTGTCGGAGTCGTGTACCCACTCCTCGGAACCCCAGCCGTAGAGTTTGGAGTCCGCGCCAGGCTCTTCCATGGCGAGAAATTCCACAGCGCCGAAGCCGCTGTCGTGGAGATCCGCGATCTCTTTCTTTAAGGTCTCGTCGGTGTGGAATCCCTCCGCCAGCCACCAGCGCACATCCGGCCAGTATTGGATATCAGGATTCTTCAGGTTTTTCTTGATGTCCATAATTTCTGCTCCTTTCTGTGTATGAAATGAATATGGATATAAAAATAATCGAAAAAATTCCTTATAAGCCGGTTTCAGCAGCTGCCGGAGAGACAACTGCTGAAAGGCAAATGTGTGTTTGAAATCAGTCCTGATGTTTCTCGGTCAGAGTTTTGTTGATCTTTTCCATGTCCTCCTTGGAAATGTTGTAGAACAGTCCGAAGATGACCGCGCATACAGCCAGAACGATCATGGGAATGTAGGTAAAGTTCATCAGGATGCCGTTGATGGCGGATTCGGTCTGTGTCGCCGCGTTTGCCACATATCCGGTTGCGGCCAGGATGTAAAGCGGGATAGCGCCGCCGAGGCCCTGGGCACATTTGGTAATGAAGGAGGATGTGGAGGCGACAGCGCCCTCCGCGTGCTTTCCGGTGGAATACTCCACATAGTTGGAGTTGTCCGCGTTGATACCGTAAACCAGCGTACTGGCCAGACCGTTGCCGAAGCTGTACACGATGGTCGAGACGACGACTACGACAAGGCTGGTAGACGCGGGAATTCGGATTGCCAGGCCGATGGCGGAGACAATCAGGCCGATCAGGAACGTCTTCTTCTTACCGATCCGGTCGCTGATGACAGCGGATATGAACATGGCCGGGATACTGGCGATTGTGCTGGCCACCGACACGATACTCATCAGAGCCAGGTTGCCGATAATATAGGTGTAGAAGTAAGTCTGTACGCCGGAAATCAGCATGTTGCCGGTGTTCATGATCAGGTTGACGATCAGCATGACAAGAATCGGACGGGTAATCAGGATCTTCAGCAGATCGATAAAGTTGTACCTGTGTTCGGCACCTTCCTCCACTTTTACCCGCTCGTGAATACCCAGGGCACCGCCGATGGAGAACACTACAACCACTGCCAGAGAACCGAAGATCAGGATATAATAGCTGTTTAAGGTGCTGTCCGCTACGATGACAGGGCCCACGATGGAGAGCGCCATGGCGCCGGCCATGTAGCCGAACATCTTGATGGCGGAGAGCTGATTTCTGGTCTTCAGATCGTCGGTCATCAGCGGAAGCATACTGTTCAGGGAGATGTCCATGATATCAAAGGTAATGCCTAAAAGCAGATAGGTAATGTACGCGATGGCGTACTTTGCTGCCGGGAACCATGCCGGGCCGAACCATACAAACATGTAGTTGATGGAGCAGATGATGGTTCCGAGGATCAGCATGGTGCGCATCCGGCCAAACTTGGTCTGAGGTACACGGTCCATGAGAAATCCCATGACCGGATCGCTGATGCCGTCCACCACTTTGGACAGCAGGAACATGGTGGCTACTTGGCCGGATCCATGCCGCACACGTCGGTGTAGAAGATGGTCAGGAACATGCTCAGCAGCGTCATCAGTGGGATATTGCCAATGTTGGTGCACAGATAGGCAAATTTCTCTCCGATGCCCACTTTCTGTGGAACTTTTTGTGTACTTTTTGTCTCGTTCATAATGTTACCCCCCCTTTACAATTTGGTAAAAATACACACTGGATATTTTTATATTAGAATCTGAGTTGTGCAAAATCAATAATTGATGCTGTCGAAAAATGAATGAATTCTGCTTTTTTGAAAAACAGTGACAACCCCAGGGGAATTTGGTATGATGATATTTAGAATAATAAAGGAAACAAATCTAATGAGAAGAGAGGTGCATGTATGGGAATTCTGATTCGGGAGGGACATGTAATCAATCCCGCCACAGGACTGGATGAGGTTCTTGATGTACGGATAGAGGATGGTAAAGTGAAGGAGATGGGCAAAGATCTGCAGAGCGACACGGCGGATGAATGCATTGATGCATCGGGCTGCTATGTGTTTCCGGGCTTTATCGATCTGCATGTGCATCTGCGGGATCCGGGACTGACCCAGAAGGAGGATATCTTTACCGGGTCCGCGGCGGCGGCCCGGGGCGGCTACACCACCATTGTGGCCATGCCCAACACTTCCCCGGTGGCGGACAATCCGGAAGTGATCCGTTATGTTCACGACAAGGCGGCCCAAGCCGGACTGGTCAATGTGCTTCAGGTGGGATCTGTCACAAAGGGAATGGAGGGCAAGGAACTCTCCGACCTGGAAGGGATGGTCGACGCCGGGATTCGCGCTATCAGCGAGGACGGCAAGAGCGTGATGAATTCCGGTCTCTACCGGGAGGCCATGAAGATCGCCGCAAAGAAGGATCTTGTGGTGCTGGCCCACTGTGAGGACATCAACTTGGTGCAGGGCGGCGTCATTAATATGGGCGAAAAATCCGAGGAGCTTGGGGTTCCCGGAATTTCCAACGCGGTGGAGAATATCATCGAAGCCAGAGATATCATGCTGGCGGAAGAGACCGGAGCGCGGCTGCACCTGTGCCACTGCTCCACGAAGGAGTCGGTGGAGTTGCTGCGGGACGGCAAGGCCAAGGGCATCCGGGTCAGCGGGGAGGTCTGTCCCCATCACTTTACGCTGACGGATGCGGACATCGTGCCGGGAGACAGCAATTATAAAATGAATCCGCCCCTGCGGACGAGGGCGGATGTGGAAGCTCTGCGGGAGGGTCTGCGGGAAGGTATCATGGATGCGATTTCCACAGATCACGCGCCCCACACCGCCGAAGAAAAGGCCAGAGATCTGACAAAGGCGCCCTTCGGCATCGTGGGTATGGAGACAGCCGCGGCCCTGACCTACACGGAGCTGGTGCTGGGCGGTTATCTGACGCCCTGTCAGATGGCGGAGAAGATGAGCACCAACCCGGCCCGGATTCTCGGCATCGAAAAGGGGGATATCAGTCCCGGCAAGACGGCGGATGTGGTTGTATTTGATCCCCGGGTTTCCTATGAGATCCATGGAGCGGATTTCGCGGGGAAGGCGAAGAATATGCCCTACGAGGGCAGGAAGGTTACCGGCCAGGTGGCAGTTACCATCTGCGGCGGAAAAGTGACATACAGGAGGAAAACCAATGATTGACAAGCTTTGTGAAAAAATCAGAAAGACGGGAGCTCCCATTGTGGTGGGACTGGATCCGATGCTCTCCTATATACCGGAGCACATCATAAAGAAAGCATACGAGGAATTCGGCGAGACGCTGGAGGGAGCCGCCGAGGCGGTGTGGCAGTACAACAAGGGAATTGTGGATGCGGTTTACGATCTGATTCCCGCGGTCAAGCCCCAGATCGCCATGTACGAGCAGTTCGGCATCCCGGGGATGATCGCTTTCAAGAAGACGGTGGACTATTGTCACGAGAAGGACCTGATCGTGATCGGCGATGTGAAGAGAGGGGACATCGGTTCCACTTCCGCGGCCTACGCCACCGCCCATCTGGGCAGGATCACAGTGGGAAGCCGCACCTATGCGCCATTCGACGAGGATTTCGCCACGGTAAATCCCTATCTGGGAACCGACGGTATCAAGCCCTTTGTGGATGTGTGCAAAGAGGAGCATAAGGGGCTGTTCATTCTGGTCAAGACGTCCAATCCCTCCAGCGGGGAGTTCCAGGATCGGCTGGTGGACGGCAGACCGCTCTACGAGATCGTGGGAGAGATGGTGGACCGCTGGGGACAGGAGTGCATGGGCTGTTCCTACAGCTACGTGGGCGCTGTGGTAGGCGCAACCTACCCGGAGATGGGCAAGGCTCTGCGCAAAATCATGCCCAAGTCCTTTATCCTGGTGCCCGGCTACGGAGCCCAGGGCGGAAAGGGTAAGGATCTGGTACATTTCTTCAACGAGGATGGACTGGGCGCCATCGTCAATTCCTCCAGAGGCATCATCGCGGCTTACAAGCAGGAGGAGTACAAGGCGAAGGGCATCACACCGGAGAATTACGCGGACGCGTCCCGGATGGCGGTGGAGGCCATGAGAGAGGATATTGCCCAGGCCCTGGGATAGAAAAACCGACAGAATTTGCAGGAAAGAAATGGGAGAGTGCTATGGCAGAGAAGACAAAGAGCCTGGCGGCAGTGGTCAGCCAGGAGAAAATCGCGACGGATATTTACAGCCTGATCCTCGCCACACCGGCAGCACAGAAAGCGGTGGCAGGGCAGTTTGTGTCCGTCTACTGTAAGGATCGGACAAAACTTCTGCCCAGACCTATCAGCATCTGTGAGATCAACCGGGAGGCGGAGACGCTGCGGCTGGTCTACCGGGTAACGGGAAAGGGAACCGGGACGGAGGAATTTTCCCGGCTGAAGGCGGGAGACCAGGTGGAGATTCTGGGACCGCTGGGGAATGGATTTCCCCTGACCGGGAAACAACCGCTGGTCATCGGCGGCGGCATCGGCGTGCCGCCCATGCTGGAGCTGGCGCAGGCGCTGTCACGGGTTCTGCTGGTGGAAGAGGTAAAGGCCGGCCGCGCAGACGGCAGCGGGGACAGCAGGCAGGAGGGTCGAGACGTGCGGGTAACGGCGGTACTGGGCTATCGGGACAGCCAGCTGTTTCTGAAGGAGGAGTTTGAGCCCTGGGCAGAGGTCTACGTTTCCACGGACGACGGTTCCGCCGGGACAAAGGGGACGGTCATCGATGCCGTGAGAGAGAACGGCGTGGAGGCGGATGTGATTTTCGCCTGCGGGCCAAAGCCCATGCTGCGGGCGGTTAAGGCTTACGCCGCCGAGAAGGGGATTCCCTGCTACGTCTCCCTGGAGGAGCGGATGGCCTGCGGCATTGGCGCCTGTCTGGGCTGTGTCTGCAAGACCACAGGGGAGGACGCCCATTCCCACGTACACAATGCGAGAGTCTGCAAGGACGGACCGGTCTTTGCCGCAGAGGAGGTGGAGTTGTGATGGAATACAGGGATCAGAAAAGCACAGCGGTAAACCTTGCTGGCGTGGAGTTGAAAAATCCGGTCATGGTGGCCTCGGGAACTTTTGGATCCGGCGAGGAGTACAGCGAGTTTGTGGATCTGAACCGGCTGGGGGCGGTGGTTACCAAGGGGGTGGCCAATGTGCCCTGGCCCGGAAATCCCACGCCAAGGGTGGCGGAGGTGCGAAGCGGCATGCTCAACGCCATCGGCCTGCAGAATCCCGGCATCGACGTGTTTGCCTCCCGTGATCTCCCGTTTCTGGAGCAGTTTGACACGCGGGTTATCGTCAACGTCTGCGGAAAGAGCGAGCAGGATTACCTGGAGGTGGTGGAGCGCCTCGGCGACGAGCCCCGGGTAGATATGCTGGAGATCAATATTTCCTGCCCCAATGTGAAGGAGGGCGGCATCGCTTTCGGCCAGGATCCGAGGGCGGTGGAGGCTATCACAAAGGCGGTAAAGGCAAAGGCAAAACAGCCGGTTATCATGAAGCTGAGTCCGAATGTGACGGATATCGCGGAGATGGCGAGAGCCGCCGAGGCGGGCGGAGCGGACGTGCTGTCTTTGATCAATACGTTGACCGGGATGAAGATCGACATCGAGCGTCAGACTTTTGCCCTGGCAAATAAGACCGGCGGCATGTCGGGACCTGCGGTCCACCCCATCGCTGTGCGCATGGTATACCAGACAGCTCAGGCTGTAAAGATTCCCATCATCGGTATGGGAGGCATCGAGACGGCGGAGGATGCCATCGAGATGATGCTGGCCGGAGCCACTGCCGTGTCGGTGGGCACCGCCAATTTCTACAATCCCTACGCTACGGTGGAGATTGTGGAGGGTATTGAGGCCTACATGGATCGGAAGGGAATCAAGGAGATTTCCGAGATCATCGGGGCAGTGCGGTAGTCCCTGTCCCTGTACGCTATGGAAAGGAAGTAAGCGCGTCATGCGATATCAATATTGCCCGAAGTGCGGGGCGAAGCTCTCCCTTCGGCGACTCGGGGACGACGGGGAAGTGCCCTGGTGCGCTTCCTGTGAAATGCCCTGGTTTGATACGTTTTCCACCTGCGTGATCGCCCTGGTCACAGACGGGGCCGGGCAGGTGGCTTTGCTGCGGCAGAAGTATATTTCGAATCGGTACGCCAATCTGGTCTCCGGATATATGCAGCCGGGAGAGACCGCCGAGGAGGCGGCCGCCCGGGAGATCGGCGAGGAACTGGGACTTACGACGACAGAACTTCGCTTTGTGTCAACCTACTGGTTTGAGAAAAAGGACATGCTGATGATCGGGTTTATCGCCAGGGTGTCCCGCGGGTCCTTTCGGCTTTCGGCGGAAGTGGATGGGGCGGAATGGGTGCCCGCTTCGAAGGCTCTTGCGATGGTACATCCGCCCGGGAGCGTTTCCTATGCCCTGGTGTCGGCTTTTCTGGAAGAGGAAAGCTGATTGATGCCGGGGGTGTGAAAGTCTTACTGTTTACATGTCTTGTACACCGGCGCGAATATCTTTTTGTACATCGGCGCTACGGTTGTCTCTCAAGAATGAATGCTGTAAGGGGTAGATTTCTTGGATGCCATACCATTATTTCGGCGATTCCAATTTCCCTACCGTAGAAAACGAAACGTCAGTACCGTCATATAACCCGAAACGGTCAGAGTGCGGTATATCCGGTAAAGAAAATACGGCCGCCTGATCAGAAGTTGTCCCATAGTGGTATAACCGATCAAAGTCTACAGTTATTTTGTAAAAAGTCTGATTTTTACCATATTTCCCCTTTGTTAAACCGAAGCCGGCAGATTTTCGAGCTGGCAGATTCAAGGAATGTCTCTTGACAGGATTGGTAAACTGGTCTAGTATATAGATGACCGATACATAGATGATCTATATAACATCGTTTTGTTTGGGAACAGGATACCGGAAGCGCGTCTGAAATTGGACAGGAAAGAAATCCCGTGAAAAATCGGACGGGAAAGAAAATTCCGTGAAAAATCAGACGGAAAAATTCCGTGAAAAATCGGGGAAGGGAGAGAAGAAAATGAAACCGGAAAAGAGCCTGATATAGGGCAGTACAGCCATGCTGATTTTAAAGCTTCTCAGCGAGAAGGACATGTATGGCTACGAGATGATCGAGACCCTGCAGGAACGCTCGGAAAATGTATTTGAATTGAAGGCGGGAACCCTCTATCCGCTGCTGCACAGTCTGGAGGAGAAGAACTTTCTGACCTGCTATGAGCAGGAGGCCCAGGGAAAGGTGCGCAAGTATTACCACATTACGGGCACCGGCCGAAGGGAATTGAAAGAGAAGAAAAAGGCCTGGGAAACCTATGCCAGAGCCGTGTCAAATGTATTGTGCTGGGAGGGGAGTTTATGACAAGGGAAGAATATCTGAGCGCCGTGGAGGAACAGATCCGCTGTAAAAAGGTTCGCCCCATGGTGCGCAGGGAGTTGGAGGACCATATTCAGGATCAGAGGGACGCTTATATTTCGGAAGGAAAAATCGGCCGGGAGGCGGAGAAACTGGCTGTCTGTCAGATGGGGGATCCCGTGGAGACCGGAAGAGCGTTGGATCGGATCCACCGCCCGCGGATGGAGTGGATGCTGCCGCTGATGGCGGTTCTTCTGTCCGCCTGCGGTCTGATGATTCAGTATCTGAGTCTGACGGTTTCCGGGGAGGAGATGACGCTCCTTTCTTTTTTGAGCGGTACGCTGCCGGTCTACGGGATCGGGATCATGCTGATGATCGGGATTTCCTTTGTGGATTATCGCTTTCTGGATCGGATCGTGTGGCCGTTGTATCTGGGGCTTCTGGTCTGCGCCGCGGCGCTCTCTGACTGGATGCACTATGACAACGAGCAGATGGCATCGCCCAGGGAAATCCTCTGGACCCTGTTTTTAGTGCTTTTTGCGGTTATTGTCTACCGGTACCGGGGCGAGGGCATGCGGGGGATGGCGAAAAACCTGGGGCTGCTCCTGTTTCACTGTCTTTATATGAATGTGATGACCAACTTTCATGTGTACTATGCGGTGGTAGGAGCCTGTCTGATTATGGTTCTGGCCGCCGCGGTAAGAGGACTTTACGGCGGAGACCGGGAGCGCCAGTCACTGACTTTCCTGGCGTTGTTCGGAGGAGTCCCGGCGTTTTTTATCTTTCTGTGCCTGATCTGGGGAGTACTCTGCAAAGGACTCGGCGTAGGAGCGGATTCCATCGGAAATTACCATGTGCAGCGCCTGTTGGCCTGGCTGATGCCGGAGGAGTATTCCCATTCCTTTGCCTTCACATTTCTGCAGGCCAGGGACCAGGCGGGGCGGATGTCTTTCCTGGGAAATGGCGACTTCGGACTCTTTGATGATCTGGGGCCCGGGGCGGACTATGTGGTGGGCCGTCTGGCTGCCTGGTTTGGCTGGGGTGCGCTGCTGCTGGTTATCCTGTTTCTGGCAGTTTTTCTCGGAAGGATGGTCCGGGATGTCCTGGCCCAGAAAAATCGTATGGGATTTCTCATCGGGACAGGGATCTGCGGTCTCTTCTGCCTGAAAATGGTTCTGTATGTGCTTCAGAATCTGGGTATCATGTACAGCGTGTTTTCCGTGGATATGCCCTTCCTGTCCGGACAGCCCCACAGCGTGATTCTGCACTTTGCGCTGTTGGGCCTGCTGATGGCAGTGTATCGAAATACGATGACAGCGCCGGAGATCGGTGGGACCCGGCGGCGCCTTCGGCTCCGGGTGGCGTTGGAGACGGAGAATGTGAGGTAGTTTCGCGGAGCGGAGAGCGTGGGTGGTTTCGTAGAACGAAGAGCGCGAGATAGTTTCGCAGGATGACAGATAGAAAAGTCAGCCCCTAAAAGGATGTTCCTTCTTTGAGGCTGACTTTTTTCTGCTCTTTTTTTGAGTGAAAATTTCTTTTACCGTCCAAACAAGCTTTTTGTACTCTGGGGGCTGATATTTTTCTTGTATTTTTCTGATTTTTCCTGCTTTTTCTGCCTTCTTCCGTCTTTTGCGCCGAAAAAGTTCAGCCTCTAAATGAGATTCTTGGCGGAGAGGCGGAAGTTTCTTGATCTGCCTGTCGACACTCTGAAAGAAAGTTCATCCCCTAAGGCGCAGTTTGCCTCCAGGGGCGGAATTTTGGGAGGGAGGCCGCAAAAACGGCGCACCCTCCCTCGTCAGGGAAAAGATAAAGAACAATAGCCAGACTGTTTACACTTCCTCGGAGGCATGGTATGCGGCGAAGCTTCCCGAGCGCATCACGAAGTACAGGAGATTGCCAACCGCTGTCTCCAGCTGCGCGCGTGAAAGGCGCCCCTCCTTGAATCCTTTCTGGATCTGGGCGATGACAGGCGGGCCTCCGGGCATGACCACATCATTTCCGGCGGCAACGGCGTCGGCGCCGTCCACCACGATGTCCATGTCGCCCCAGTCGGTAACCACCACACCGCGGAAACCGAATTCATTGCGCAGGATTTCCGTGCACAGATCCGAGCTTCCACCGGCAAAGGTGCCGTTGATCTTGTTGAAGGAGGTCATGATATTTCTGACCGGAGCTTCCCGCAATACGATCTCGAAAGGTTTTAAGTACAGCTCCCGGGCGGTGCGTTCCGTCGCGATGGAGTCCGCGGCGTCATAGGATTTGCGGATGCTTCCCCGGCGGTAGGTCTCCTGTTCGTTCAAGGCGAAATGCTTGGGACAGCAGGTAACGGAGGTTGTCTCCGCAGCGCCCCTGCAGATGTACGCGCCGCAGATGCCGGCCACATAGGGATCTTCCGAGAAGTATTCAAAGTTCCGGCCGCCGATGGGGTTGCGGTGGAGGTTCAGCGCCGGGGCCAGCCAGCTGTCCACCTGCTGTTCCTCCGCCTCTTTCGCGCAGGCGCTTCCGAAGGCGTAGCACAGATCTTTGCTGAAGCTGCAGGAGAGCGTCATGCCGGTCGGCCAGGCGATCTTTCCGCAACTGGCGGGACCGTCCTTGTAGAAGGCAGAGGGAATCCCGCGCTTCGGGATGGCCGGGGAAATATAGCCGGCGTTTCCGGTGGGATGAGTATTTACCGTGATATCATTTCCATCCGCGTCCTGGATCGTGCTGGGATCCTTGCTGCCGAAGAGGCCTGCCATGGGAAGTCCCGGACCATAGCCCACTGCCAGGGCCATCAGCTCTTCATCGGAGAAGTCAGAGAGAAATGCATCCATGCTCATTGCCCCGGCGGCCACGTCCTTTAAAGTCTTGCCAGCGGTATCCGGCTCTATGGAAGCGGCGGTTCCGGAAGTCGGCGTTTTGGTAACCGTCGGCGGAACTTCCGGCACCTTCTGTGCCGTTGTCAGCGTTTTGACGTCCTCCTGGCGCAGGGTAAGAATGGGGGCATGCTCGACCTCCCCGGCCTCGCCGGAGTAGGAGATGGGGGAGATCCCTTTTGCGCTGAGAAAGTCGATCTTGTCACGGTTGCACTCCCGCAGAGAGAGACAGTTTCTGACCTGGCGGCAGAGGATCGTCTCCGGGACGCGGATTTTTGCCGCCACATGGGTATCCCGGGAGGAAGTGCCTGCCCGCAGCAGGTAGTCGCCGGGCTCCAGAATCCAGGCGGCCCTGGTCTCGTCGTAGGAGGCAAGATCCCGCACGGAGAGCTCCATGGCGACAGCGGCGGTCTCGCCGGGAGCGATCAGAGGCGTCTTCACACAGGTTTTATATGCCTGATAGGGCTGCTCCAGATTTCCTTCCGGGGAGGAGACATAGAGCTGCAGTACTTCCTTGCCGGCCCATCGGTCGGAAGTGTTTTTTATCGACGCGGTAATCCGGATGCGGGGAGCGTCCTCCGCAGTGACAAGGGAGGCTTTTACGTCGGAAACCGCAAAATCCGCGTAGGAGAGGCCGAAGCCGAAGGGCCACAGCACATCTTTCCCGAAGGAATCGAAGTAGCGGTAGCCGATGTAAAGATTTTCCCGGTAAACCGTGACCGGACTTTTCTCAAAACCCACGCTGCCGTTGGCTTCCGCGTCCAGTCCGTAATCTTTGTACTCCAGAATATTTTCCGGATGGTCCTTGTCAAAACTGAAGTCCTTCGCGGTGGGATAGCTGTCGTAGGAGTCCGCGATGGTAAAGGCCAGTTTTCCGGAGGGCGTTTCCTTTCCCGTCAGAAGGTCCGCCACCGCGGCCGGGCCCTGTTCTCCGCCGGCACCGATAAAGAGCACGGAGCGGATGGAGGGATAGCTGTCGATCCAGGACAGATCTGTCAGACCGTTGGTGTTGACGAGAAGAACCACGTTGGCGAAGGCGCCGCAGACACGGTCAATCAATGTCCGCTCGCTGTCCAGAAGCTCGTAGTCATCGACAATGTGGCGGTCACATTCCTCGCCGCCGGTGCTGCGTCCGAAGACAAGAAGCGCTGTATCCGTTTCCCCGGCCGCCTTGCGGAGCAGATCTTCGGGAACTGCAATCTCCTCGGGCTGGGGGCTGTACTGGCCGAAGAGGTCATAGATCACGCCGCTGGCCACCAGATCAACGCCGGAAGCTGCCAGCTCCTGAAATTTCGCGAAGGGATTCTCCGGGGGAATCGCCGCGAAATATTCCCGATAAAACTGATCGACAGACGGCTCCGGGGAAAGCCCCGCGGCTGCGCAGGCATCCGTGATGGATGGGACTTCCTTTCCCATGAAGGACATACCGCTGCCCATGCCGCCCAGGTTCGGGCGGTAGGCTGCCCGGCCGAGAACCGCCACGGTCCGGTCAAAAAGAGGCAGAAAATGATTTTCGTTTTTCAGCAGGACGACGGATTCCGCGGCAATCTGCTTTGCCAGAGCCAGCCGCGCGTCCTGCGACGCGTAAAGGTTTTGCTTTGCCATAAAAAACTCCTTTTTCTGATGCGATGCATCATTTTGATTTGATGCTTTCTATTATAGGGGAAATCGCGGATCCTGGATATCAGAATTCTGCAATTTTTTGTGAAAAAACGCCTGAAATTTTACAGACGCGGAAAAAAGTCGGACAAGTCTCAGAGATATGCAAAAACAGACAGGAATCCGGGAGGCGGACAGCGCAATCGAAGGGAAGGGATCAGCCTGCCAAAAATTGCCGAACAAATTCGTTGTTTTGCACAAAGTTGGATAATTTTTTAACAAACTCTTTAAAATCGCGAAAAAGAGAGTTAGAATAAAGTCGATTGCGATGGTAGGGAATTTACTGTCCGTGTTTGTTTGGAGAAGGAGGTTTGAGAGGAAGTTATGGAAATGCCAGTTGTACCGTTTCTGATCTGCTTTCCGTTTCTGGTGTCCATATTGATGTACTGCATTCGGGTAAATAAGATCCGCAATGTCATTGCCTACATCAGCGCCGGAGCTGTGATGGTGGCAACCATTACCCTGATGGTGCAGTGGATTGCGGGGGGATGCGAGTCGATTGAACTGTATTATCATGTGGAGACGCTGGACCGGATCATCCTGGTCTTTGAGCTGCTCTGTATGGTTATTATCACGTACCTTTGTTTTAAATATAAGAAGTATATCATCAGCGTGCTGACGATATTCCCGACGCTTCTGGTGGCGTGGCTGGAGCTTTTCGGCCCCCAGCGGGCGACGATTTACCACATCTATATCGACCATCTGGCGATTCTGATGTGTCTGATCGTGGGGATTATCGGCAGCCTGATTATTATCTACGCGGTGGGCTACATGCACGGATACCACCATCATCACACGGAGTTTGAGGACCGCAGAAATTATTTCTTCATGCTGCTGTTCCTCTTTCTGGGCGCGATGTTCGGTTTCGTCATGTCGGAGAGTACCCTGTGGGTGGATGCGTTCTGGGAGGTAACCAGTATCTGTTCCTTCCTGCTGATCGGGTACACCAAGACGCCGGAGGCGATTACCAACTCCTTCCGTGCTCTGTGGATGAACCTGCTGGGCGGTACCGCGCTGGCTATCGGCGTGACCTATCAGGTTATCATCACGGGAAATGATTCCATGGAACAGCTGGTGCGGGGAGCGATGGCCGGGCATCCGGGCGCTGTGATACCGGTGGCGCTGATCGCCTTTGCGGCGCTGACCAAATCCGCCCAGCTGCCTTTCTCCAAGTGGCTGATGGGAGCCATGGTGGCACCCACGCCATCCTCTGCGCTGCTCCACAGCGCCACAATGGTCAAGGCCGGAATTTACATACTGTACCGTTTGTCTCCGGCCATGGACGGCCATCAGATCGGTATTATGATCGGATTTGTGGGAGGATTTACCTTCCTGGCTGCCTCCATCATGGCTATCGCCCAGAGCGACGGCAAAAAGGTACTGGCCTTTTCCACGATCTCCAACCTGGGATTGATGGTGGCCTGCGCCGGCGTCGGCAAGCAGGAGACCATCTGGGCCGGACTGTTTCTGATGATTTTCCACGCCGTGTCCAAATCCCTGCTGTTCCAGGACGTGGGTGCGGTGGAAAATTCCATGCACTCCAGAGATGTGGAGGATATGCACGGGCTGATTTACCGGCTGCCGAAGCTGGGACTGTTCATGTTCATCGGCATCGCCGGCATGTTTCTGGCGCCCTTCGGTATGCTGATTTCCAAGTGGTCGGCTCTGAAGGCTTCCGTTGACGCGGACAATATCATGATGGTTATCTTCATCGCCTACGGAAGCGCCACCACCATGTTCTACTGGACCAAGTGGATGAGTAAGCTGATCAGCGCAACGAACGAGCCGAGAATCAAGGATATCACGAAGAAGAACGAGATGATTTCCCTGACCGTGCACGCGGTTCTGATGGTGCTGCTGTGCCTGCTGTTCCCGGTTATCTCCAAAGTGTTTGTGGAGCCGCTGATGCTGGAGATGTTCGGCGTGTATGTATCGGTGCTGCCGGTCAGCGTGATGTATATGCTGGTTATTCTGATCTGCTTTATCTTCGCGGTGCCCATGATCGCCTATGCCTATACCAGGCGCATGCAGACCAGCAGAAAACTTTCCTATATGAACGGTGTGAACGAGGGGGACAATGTGTCTTTCACGGATTCCTTCGGAGAGCCGAAGAAACTGGTCATGTCCAACTGGTATTTCAAGAACTTTTTCGGGCAGAGAAAACTGATGGTTCCCTGTGAAGTTATTACGACGGCCGTCATCATTGTGGAACTCTGTATCATCATAGGAGGTACGCTGTTATGGTAAGAGTGATTTCCGTAGTGCTGTTTCTGGTTCTGGCGCCCCTGGTGGGAGGTCTGCTGGACGGGTTGGACCGGAAGATTTCCGCCCGGATGCAGGGCCGTATCGGGCCGCCTTTGCTGCAGCCCTTCTACGATGTGGCAAAACTGTGGAACAAGCAGATGATCGTGGTAAACAAGGCCCAGACGTTTCTGCTGCTGTCCTACTGTGCGACTCAGATTTTTACCGGCTGTATGTTTTACGCCGGTGTGGATGTGATGATGTGCTTTTTCGTGCTGTCCACGGGAGCGACGTTCCTGGTGTTCGCGGGATTTATTACCGATTCGCCTTACAGTTCTCTGGGGGCTTCCCGGGAACTGATTCAGATGATGAGCTACGAGCCGGCGATCCTTCTGACCTGCGTGGGCTTCTATCTGGCCACCGGAACCTTCAATGTGGATGAGATCATAGAGACCCCCTTCAGCCCGATTCTGCTGCTGCCGGGATTCTTCTTTACCTACGCCTTCTCGCTGACCATCAAGATGCGCAAGTCGCCCTTCGATATCAGCACCTCCCACCATCCCCACCAGGAGCTGGTCAAGGGACTGACTACCGAGATGGGCGCGGAGAACCTGGCGGTTTACACGATTACCGAGTGGTATGAGAACGTGTTTTTGCTGTCGATGGCGGCGTTGTTTATCATCAACCGCAATCCCTGGAGTTATCTGGCGGCGGCTGTGGTGGTGCTGGCGCTGTGCTTTGTGGAGACGCTGATCGACAATGTGAGCGCCCGGGTAAAATGGGACAAGATGATCAAGATGACCTGGACGGTCACGATTCTGGCCGGGGGCGTGAATCTTCTGATTCTCATACTGATAAAGTAAGGGGAAGAAAGGACGGGATAACATGGCAAATATGAAAAGATCTCCGTGGCTGCTCCATTACGACGGATCCAGCTGCAACGGATGCGATATCGAGGTTCTGGCCTGTCTGACGCCGGTATACGACGTGGAGCGGTTTGGTGTGGTCAACACCGGAGATCCCATGCAGGCGGACATTTTTCTGATTACCGGAGGAATCAATACCCAGAATCAGGCGGTGGTGCGCCAGCTCTATGAGCAGATGCCCAAGCCCAAGGTAGTCGTGGCAGTGGGAGTGTGCGCCTGCACCGGCGGCGTTTTCAAGGATTGTTACAATATTCTCGGAGGCGTGGACACTACCATACCGGTGGATATCTATGTGCCCGGCTGCGCGGCCCGGCCCCAGGCCATCATCGACGGCGTGGTAAAGGCGGTGGAGCTGTTTCAGAAGCGGGCGGACGAGTATGACGCGCTGACCAGAAAAGAGAAGCGACAGGAAAGGGAGGGAAAGACAGATGGCGGAAGTGATTTGTCCTGAGAATGAGATGGAAGTGATCCCACCGGAGGTGCTTCTGGACAAAGTGATGGAGAAAAAAGAACAGGGACTGCGGTTGTCCCAGGCCTGCGCGGCGTGGGTGGACGGCAAATATGAGCTGAGCTATTCCTTTGCCAACGACGAGACCTATCAGTATCAGACCCTGCGGATCGTGATGGAGAAGGATACGGAGGTGTCCAGCATTACCGCGTTTTACCCCTACGCCTTCCTCTACGAAAATGAGATGAAAGAGCTGTTCGGCGTGAAAATCAAGAGCATTCATCCGGATTATCAGAACAAACTCTACCGGATCAAGGCCGAGACGCCGTTTTTGAAGGAGGAGGACAAGTAGATGGGAAAGAGAAGTGTCATACCATACGGACCGCAGCACCCGGTGCTGCCGGAGCCCATTCATCTGGATCTGGTCATCGAGGATGAGAAGATCATCGAGGCCATTCCCTCCATCGGTTTCATCCACAGAGGGCTGGAGAGCCTGGTGGAGAAGAAGGATTTTAACGAGATGACCTATGTGGTGGAGCGGACCTGCGGCATCTGCAGCTTCATGCACGGCATGGGTTACTGTGAGAGCGTGGAACACATCATGCATGTGGAGGTGCCCGACCGGGGCAAATTTTTGCGGACCATCTGGTGCGAGATGAGCCGTATGCACTCCCACCTGCTGTGGCTGGGACTGCTGGCGGATGCTTTCGGCTTTGAGAGTCTGTTTTACCAGTGCTGGCGGATGCGGGAAAAGATCCTGGATCTCTTTGAGTTGACCACCGGCGGGAGATGCATTTTCTCGGTAAACAAGATCGGCGGTGTGCTCAAGGATATCGATGAGGAAATGATGAGCACGATTCTCGGGGTTATGGACGAGATGGAGCAGGACATGAAGGCCATCATCAAGACCTTCCTGTCTGACTACACGGTGGAGTCCCGGTTGAAGGGCGTTGGCGTACTCACGAAGCAGCAGGCCCATGATCTGGGAGCGGCGGGCCCCTTTGCCAGAGCCAGCGGCATTGCCATGGACATGAGAAAACGCGGTTACGCCGCCTATCCTCACATCGATTTCGAGCCCATTACCAGCGATATCGGGGACAGCTACGCCCGGTGCGACGTGCGGATCCACGAGGTGCTGCAGTCCATCGATATCATCCGCCAGGCGGCGGCAAAGATGCCGAAGGGAGAGATCGGTGTCAATGTGAAGGGCAACCCCAACGGCGAGTACTTCATGCGGGTGGAGCAGCCCAGAGGCGAGGCCATCTACTATGTGAAGGCCAACGGGACCAAGTTCCTGGATCGGATGCGTGTCCGCACGCCTACCTTCGCGAATCTGCCGGGCATGCTGGAGACGTTGAAGGGAGCGGATCTGGCGGATGTGGCGCTGCTGGTGCTGACCATTGATCCCTGCATCAGCTGTACAGAGAGGTAAGAGACATGGGAAAAATTATGAATTTTACCGGGACGGTGCTGAAGAACCTGTTTTCCAAACCGGTGACGATCAACTATCCGGCGGAGCCGATGGAGTATCCTAAGCGGAGCCGCGGGCATATAGAGATTGATATAGACGACTGCATTCTCTGCGGCCTCTGCAGCAGGAGCTGTCCTTCGGGAGCTCTGACGGTGGACCGGGCAGCCGGGAAATGGAATATCGACCGCTTTGACTGCGTGCAGTGCGGTTACTGTGTGGAGAAGTGTCCGAAATCCTGCCTGAGCATTGTGCCGGGCTATCAGGAGCCGCTGCCAAACAAGACGGTGGATGTGTTTGAGAAACCGGTTGCCGCGGCGAGCAAGGACGGAACCGGGGATGGCGCCCAGACATCCGGTGGAGATAGCGCTCAGACCTTTGGAGGTGGAAATTTCCCCCAGGCGGACCTGGATGTGTGCGTATTCTGCACCCTCTGCGCGAGAAAGTGTCCGGCGGAGGCCATTACCGTGGACCGGGCGGAGAAGAAATGGGAGCTCGACCGGGACGCGTGTCTGTCCTGCGGTCTCTGCGCCCAGAGCTGCCCGAAGAAATGCATATCCATGGTGGATTGATGGGGATATTTGATGTGATGCCGTCCCGGGGAAGGCGGGGCGGCCTGGAAAGGCAGGGAAAAGAAGATGCATGAGTATCATGGAGCTGTAGAAATCATAGAACATGCCGAGGCCCATGCCAGAGAGCGGGGCCACAGCAAAGTGACAAAGATCAATCTGGTTATCGGAGAGGGATCCGGCTATTCCCCCGAAGCGGTTCAGGGATACTTTGACGAGGTTTCCCCGGGAACCATGTGCGAGGGGGCGGAGATCTCTGTGCGCAGGACGAAAGTGATGCTGCGCTGTCCGAAATGCCATGAACTGTTTCCGAAGAAGCCGCTGCAGTATAACTGCCCCCACTGCGGAACGCCGGGCGAGCCCACGGACGCCGGGCGGGAGATGGCTATCGATTCTGTGGAGAGTGAGTGAGAGGAAAGCAGGGGAGCACCCCTGCTTTTTGTTTCAGGGACTATACGGCGTGAAGAGATGCGGTGTGAAAAAATGCGGTGCGTGAAGATAACGGTGACGGGGCTGGTGCAGGGGGTAGGTTACCGCCCCTTTGTGGCGGAACTGGCGGAATCCTGTGGGATCGGTGGACAAGTGAAAAATGTGGGCGGCATTGTGAAGATTGTCGCTGCCGGGGAGCCGGAAGCACTGGAGCGTTTTGTCGGGAGACTGCGGACGGAAGCGCCCGCCGGAGCCCGGGTGGATGAGGTGAGGGTGTCGCAGGCGTCATCGAAGGAGGAACCCTTCGGGGACGAAGATCTTCCATGTGGCGGGGATGCCTCGCCGGATCCGTGTGCCGCGCGGGGGGAAGATGTTTTGCCCGGCGGAAAGCGAGAAGGTTTTCGGATTGTGGAGAGCTCTCCGGGGGAGGAGGAAGTGCGCCTTCTTCCGGCAGATCTCCCGGTGTGTCCATCCTGTGAGCGGGAACTGCTGGATCCGAACAATCGACGTTTCCGCTATCCTTTTATCAGCTGTGTGGCCTGCGGGCCGAGATTCAGTATTTTAAAGGCGGTGCCTTACGACCGGGATACCATAACCATGGGAGATTTTGCCATGTGTCCGGACTGTGCCGCCGAGTACCGGCAGAAGGGAAATATCCGAAGACACGCCCAGACCATCGCCTGCGCGGCCTGCGGGCCGAAGCTGACGCTGTGGGAGCGGGTTTCCCGGGAAAACGGTGTTGGGAATGCCACGGGAAGTATCGCCCCGACGGCGGAGGGGGAGGAGGCCCTGCAGCGGACGATCCGGGGGATTCTCTCCGGGAAAATCGCGGCCATCAAGGATATCGGCGGTTTTCACTTCGCCTTCCTTCCGACGATCCCGGAACCCTCCCGGCGGCTGCGTATTTTTAAAGACCGGGAGCGAAAACCCTTTGCGGTCATGTTCGCGGATGTGGCGGCGGCGCGGGAGTACTGTGAGATCTCCGAGCAGGAGGAGGAGCTTCTGTGTTCTTTGGCCCGGCCCATTGTGCTGCTGAAAAAGAAGCGGGATTTCTGTTCTGAAGTCTGCGGCGGCAGCGATCGGATGGGCGTGCTGTTGCCCTGCAATCCGCTGCAGATTCTTCTTCTGAGCCAGACGGGGCCGCTGGTCATGACCAGTGGAAACCGGGGTGGAGAGCCGATCCTGATCCGGGATGGGGATGTGAAAGCGCTGATGGAGGAAGGCTGTCCGGACCTGATGCTGACCCACGACCGGGAGATTGTGACGCCCCTGGAGGACTCGATTTTCCAGGTGGCGGATATGGGGGACGGAAAAAGTGTCCCGCAGATACTCCGACGGGGCAGAGGCATTGTCCCGGAGCCTGTATTTCTCCCTCAGGCGTTGCCGGCGGAAACTTTCGCGGCGGGGGGAGATCTGAAAGCGGTGTTTGCCCTGGGAAAGGGCAGAGCCGTGTATCTGAGCAGCCATTTCGGCGATCTTTGCGACGAGCGGTCTCTGGAGGCGAGGGCGGCTTCCGTTGTCCATATGGAAAGGCTCTTTTCCATTCGACCGGAACTGTCCGTCGGCGACCTGCATCCGGCCTACGTTTCCGCCAGGGATGTGCGGGAGAGCGTGCAGCATCATCACGCCCACATCGCTTCCGTGATGGCGGAGCAGGGGCTTTCGGGGCCGGTGCTGGGGGTGGCTTTCGACGGAACCGGTTACGGGTGTGACGGGACGGTCTGGGGCAGTGAATTTTTGGTGTGCGAGGGCAAAAAGATGCGGCGGGCCGGATGTTTCACGCCGGTAAGACTTCCCGGCGGAGATGCGGGTGCGAAGAACGCCGCCGGGGTGCTTCTGGCATTTCTTCTGGAAGGGGAACGCCGGGGACTTCCCGGACTGGAAGCAGAAAAATCCTGGCTTGAGATGTTTTGCGACAGAACCGGCAGAAGGGAATCCGAGACGCGGCTGATGATCCGGGCTCATGAGAAGGGAATCCAGACTGTCACTTCTTCTTCCATGGGGCGGCTCTTTGACGCAGTCAGCGCGCTGCTGGGTGTCGGGGCGTACAACAGCTATGAGGGGGAGTGCGCCATCGCCCTGGAGATCTGCGCGTCCCGGGCAAAGAGGGCATGGCCCCTGACGATGGAGGTAAAAAATGTCGGTGGCCTGTGGCAGGCAGATAGTGTAAAATTGATAGCGGATATCTGGCAGTCCCTTGGAGCGGGAGCTTCGCGAGAGGAGCTGGCCCTGGGATTTCATATGGCTGTCGCGGAGGCGGCGGCAAAGATCTGCGTTCGGATTTCGGAGGATGGAACTGTGCAAACAGGCAGCCGGATTTTGGAATATGAGCCGGGGAAGATACGCCGGGTAGCGCTCTCCGGGGGAACCTTTGCCAACCGTATCCTGCTGAAAAATCTTTGGCTTCTCCTGGAGGAGAGGGGCTTTTCGGTGTATACGAATGAGAAGGTACCCTGTGGGGACGGCGGCCTGGCCCTGGGACAGATGTATCTGATGACAGAGGATGTAAGAAAAGAGGAATAGAAGATGTGTGTTGCGTTGCCGGGAAAGGTAATTGAACTGGATAAAGGAGACGCGCTGGTGGATTTTCATGGAAATCAGGTGCGGGCAAAGGCAGGGCTGGTGGATGTGTCCGTGGGGGACTATGTGCTGGTACATGCCGGCTGCATTCTGCAGAAAGTCTCCACGAAGGAGGCAAAAGATCTCCAGGAACTGATGGATGAGGTAGGCGCATGGACGTAGAGGGGATCAAAACATATCTGAAAAATTACGCCGGGCCGCGGATACGGATCATGGAAGTCTGCGGCAGCCACACGGCGGCCATCGAAAAAAACGGTATCCGCGGACTTTTGTCGGATCAGATTTCCCTGATCTCCGGGCCGGGCTGTCCGGTCTGCGTGACGCCGTCAGCCTACATTGACCATCTGCTGGAACTGGCAGAGGATCCGAAAACCTGTATTGTGACCTTCGGGGATCTGATTCGCGTGCCGGGCAGCCAGAAGAGCCTGGGCATGGCCCGGGCGGAGGGGGCCAGGGTGGAGATGGTATATTCGCCTATGGATATGCTTGCTCTGGCCGAGAGAGAGCCTGAGACGCGGTTTGTGTTTGCCGCTATCGGATTTGAGACCACTACACCGGTATATGCGCTGCTGGTGCAGCAGATTCTGGAAAAAGGGATCAGAAATGTCCGTCTGTTGACTTCCCTGAAACGGATGCCGCCCGTTATCCGTTACCTCTGCGACCATGACGCGCCGGTGGAAGGATTTCTCGCTCCCGGGCATGTGTGTGTGGTCACGGGCAGCAGAGCTTTTGAACCGCTGGCAGAAAGCTACGGGATACCCTTCGGGGTTTCCGGGTTTGAGCCGGAGGAGATATTGCTGGCGCTGTATGGCATTGTGAAGGTGTGGGAGGAGTCCCTTCGCCGGGGAGAGGCGGGAAAAACCTTTCGGGGAAGAGTCATGAATTTTTATCCTTCGGTGGTGTCGGAGGAGGGAAATGTCACGGCTCAAAAGCTGGTGGATACCTATTTTACGTCTGCGGACGCCTGCTGGCGCGGTATGGGCGTCATCGAAGATTCCGGGCTGCTGCTGCGGGAGGAATATGCCTGGCTGGATGCCGGCAGTGCCGGCCTTGTGGAGGATAAGAAGAAAAATGCGGCCTGCCGCTGCGACGAGGTGCTGATGGGAAAGCGCCAGCCCCGGGAGTGCCCTCTTTTCGGAAAGGTCTGCACACCGCTGACCCCCCAGGGGGCCTGTATGGTGTCCACCGAGGGGAGTTGCTTTTCCTTTTTTGCAAACCGATGAGGCGTAGTCTTTTGTGCACCGATGCTGGCGATACAGATGGATAAAAATGGAGGATTTCGGGATGGAGAATGGACTGGAAAACAGGATGGACAACGGGATGGAGAAAAAAATCGCGATGGTTCACGGAAGCGGAGGCAGTGCCACTGCCGAATTGATAGCGGAAGTGTTTGCGAAGGAGTTTGACAATGATATCCTGAACCAGATGGAGGACAGCGCCCTGGTGCCGGTGTCCGGACAGATTGCCGTAACTACGGACAGTTTTGTGGTAACGCCGGTGGAGTTTCCCGGAGGGGATATCGGCCGGTTGGCGGTCTGTGGAACAGTCAACGATCTTCTGGCCCGGGGGGCTCAGCCGAGATATCTGACCTGTGGCTTTATCCTTCAGGAGGGAGTCCCCCTGGAACAGCTTCAGAGAATCGTACATTCCATGGCCCGTACCGCCAGGGAAGCGGGAGTTCAGATCGTGGCGGGAGATACCAAGGTAACGGAGGGCAGCGGAGAGCTCTATATCAACACCGCCGGCGTGGGCGTCTACGGGAAAAATTTCTGGGGACGTCCCATCTCTTCCGCCGGGGCGCAGGACGGGGATGTGATCCTGATTTCCGGCACACTGGGAGATCATCACGCGGCGATCTTGAGCCAGCGGATGGAGATTGAGAATGAAATCCGAAGCGACTGTGCCCCTCTGGTGGAGATGGTTCAGAAGATGCTGGAAGCCGGGGTAGAGGTTCATGCGCTCCGGGACGTGACCAGGGGAGGACTAGCGACGGTGTTAAAGGAATTGGCGGAGGCTTCCGGGAAGATCTTCACGCTGGAGCAGGAAGAGATTCCCGTAACGCCTCAGGTTCGGGATTTCTGCGGGTTGCTGGGTCTTGACCCACTGTATATGGGAAATGAAGGAAAACTTGCAGTGATCGTGGCGGAAAAGGACGCGGATCGGGCGTTGGAGATCATGCGCGACTGTGCCTACGGGGAAGAAGCTGTTCGTATCGGCAAGGTGTCGGAAGATGCAAAAGAGAAAGAGACAAGCGTTGGAAGCGGAAAACTGCTCCTGCGCACAAGGATTGGCGGCATACGGAACCTGGATGTTCTGATGGGGGAGGGATTGCCCAGAATCTGCTGATGAGAGAATGCTTGCCTGAAATCTGCTGACATTTTTTATAATCTTCAGAAATTTTCAGAAAATTTCATTGACATTATCGAGTGTCGATATTATACTCAGGGTAGAAATATCGATACTCGATAATTTGCCTTTTGAGGAAGGAGTGGGGGTTATGAGGGAGAAAAAGCGGATACCGAATTTCTTTTCCTATCGGGACTGTGATGATTTCGCAAACTATCTGAACCGGCAGGCGAAAAAGGGATGGCATTTCCGGGAGTTCCGGTTGGGACTGGTTTTTGAGAAGGGGGAGCCGAGAGATACATTTTACCGGGTGGAGGTCTTCCCAAAGGGATCGGAAGATGACCTTAAGGGTAACCGGGATACGGAGGAGTACGCGGATTACTGCCGGGAGGCCGGGTGGAAATTTGTGGACAGCGTGCGGAAGTTCTGCGTGTTTGAGCGGATAAGGGCGGACGCGGTTCCCATCGTGACGGATGAGGAGCGCCTGGAAAATGTGAAGAAGGCGGAGCGGGTCATTTTAAAGAGACTCTGGTTCCTGTGGTGTATTATCGCATTTCGAGATTTTCTGGAATGGTTTACACCCCTAGGCAATCATTTCCCGGCGTACACCTATTTTAACCCATTATCCTTTTTGAGTCTGATGTTGGTAACTGTGATCGGACTGGAGGCGCTGCTGAAAACCGTTTATCAGATGGTCTGGGAGGCAGGTCACAGGAAAAAGCTGCAGTCAGGCGAAGGACTGGTGCTGGGCGGTAAGGGCGGACGGATTCTGCTGTATCTCCAGTATGTGGTGCTTTTTCTGATCCTTTGCATGATCGCCTGGCCGCTTGTCCGGGTAGATACCTCGCTGGATGGGACGGAGACGGCCCTGCTCTGGGGTGTTCTGGCGATGGTGGCAGTGTTTTATACGGCGGCGGCAGTACTTGCCTGGCTGCGGCCGGCAGACGGGCTTTTTGCCCAGCTTGCGGCAACTCCGATTATTTTCATTGCGGTTCTGGTTGTGGGCGTTTTTGTGATGCTGTTTACCTGGGATGGGACATACCCGGAGAAGATGTCGGACCCTGATCTGCTTCCCCTGACCCAGGCGGACTACAGCGAGCCTGAGGGAGAGGTTACCGATGCGGATTATGAGATGATGGGGAATGTGCTGGGAAGCCTGGAGCACGGGGAAATTACCTATACCTCCGATACAGAGAACACGCTGGAGTATGATATTTACCGCAGTGATATTTCCCGGATCCTGGATCGGATACAGGAAGATGAGAAAAGCCGGTACTGGTGGCAGTACCGGCAGGAGAGCGATCTGTGGGATGCCGAGGAGGAAGTGGCGGCGCCGGAGGAAGATGGGTCCGGGGTTCACTATGTGGCCCGGTATGACGACGCGCTTCTGGTTCTCTATGTCACGGAGCCGCTGAGCGGGGAACAGGCGCAGAAAATCCGGCAGACGCTGGATCTGGGAGTTGATTAGATGGCGAGAGAACAGTTTCAGACATTGACGGAACCTATGTACTATATTCTTCTGGCGCTGACGGAGGAGTGCTGCGGCGTGGACATTATGGAGAAGGTTCGGGGGCTATCCGGCGGGCGGGTCAGGGTAGACCCGGGAACTCTCTACGCCATGCTGGGAAAATTCGAGGAGAATCACATCATCCGAAAAACCGGGGAGGAGGGACGGAGAAAGTCTTACATTATTACCGACGAGGGGAAAGAAATGCTGAAGAGGGAGTATGAGCGTCTGAACCGCATGGCAGAGGACGGAAAGAGCCGTATCGAACGGCTGTGAGAAATGGGGTGGAATGATGAAAAACAGGAAACATGAGCCGATTCTGTTTTCCTACCGGGACTGCGATGATTTTGCGGCGTATCTGGAAGAGCAGGCCAGGCTGGGGTGGCATTTTAAAGAAATTCATATGGGGCTGGTTTTTGAGAGAGGCAAGCCGGCGGAGATCCGCTACCGGGTGGAGGTGTTCCCGAAGAGAAGGGAAGAGGACGACGGGGCCACCTGGGAGACGAAGGAGTATGCCGCCTACTGCGAGGCGGCGGGATGGAAATTTGTGGGAAGCGTACGGAAATTCTGCATCTTTGAGCAGATGGAAGGGGAGGCAGTGCCCATCGTGACAGATGAGGAGCGCCTGGCCAATGTGGTCAGGGCCGAGAGGGGGATTCTGGCGACAAACTGGTGGGAGACGCTGACCATAGCGTTCAATCTTACTTTTTTTGCAGAAGATTTTCCGATGATGGTTCCGATTATGCTGGCGGTGGGAATCTGTGTTCTGGTCCGGACCATTTCTCTTGTCGGATGGTCCCGGCGCTGGAGAAGGCGGCTGCGGGAGGGAAAAGGCCTGCGGCTTGCCAGCAGGGGAGGAACAGCCTGGCGTGTGGTAAAAAATACCATCTTTGAGTGTCTGGTTTATGTCTGGCTGTGTATTTCTATTGTCGGACTGATATCTACGGCACAGATCGGATGGATCGGGGCAGGAATCTGGGTTATGGTTCTGATGGTTTTTGGCGTTTTCCTGATTTTTTCGAATTGGTTTCGCGGTTCGGACACCTTTTCCGGCGTTCTCATGGTCATTTGTTTGCTTGCCATAATGGCGGCGTGGGGGCTGAGTATGGGAGAGAGCATTGTGGAGCTGACAGAGACCGCCAATCGGCTGATATGACGGCGATATGACGGCGGCAAATTGCAAAATGACCGAGGGTAAACGAATCATTTACTGACAGAATATGCGGGGGATGCTATACTGAAGACAACGATAGAAGATTGTTTTTCGTTTTCAGGAAAGCGAGGAGAGCGGTATGAAAAGGGGAGAAGGAATGGCGTCAGGAAACGGTCAGGTGGGAGCGTTCATCGCGGAGTGCAGGAAGGCCAAGGGATGGAGCCAGAAGGATCTGGCGGGGGCGCTTCAGGTGACGGATAAGGCGGTCAGCCGCTGGGAGCGGGGCGCCGGATATCCGGATGTGACCCTGTTGAAACCTTTGGCGCTGGCGCTGGATGTCAGTGTGGCGGAGCTTTTGGAGGGAGAACGGCTGGAGGATGCCGGAGAGGAGGAAAAGAGGATGCAGCAGGCGGTGGAACATTCGCTGACCTACTACCTGGCGTCCAGCATGGAGGCGAGAAAACCGTTGCGGGAGATGATTGTGACAGCGGGGTTCTGGATGCATTTCTGGATTATAGCGGCAGCGGTCTTTTTCATGACAGGCCGGTGGCTCTTCCCTGGAATTCACAGCGAGGCTTTGCTGGGGTATCTCTTCTGCTTTGGTGCTCTGATGGGACTTTTCTTCATAGGGCGAATCCGGAATATGGCTGCGGAGTACAACCTGATTGCTCCTGATGAGTATACATACAGGGATCCGGAGAGAGAAAAGGATTACGGAGACTATCCTGATGTGACCGCTGTCCCCCTGTCTTTCGGCTTCGGGAAACCGATCGCGGTTATTCTCGGGAAACGTGAAAGACCGGAGACAAAAATCAGTGATATTTTTCTTTGGGCCTGCAAGTTCCTGGCTCTGATTTTGCTGGGGTGGTTTGGCGGCCGGGTGTTTATTTCCTCGGTCATCACATGGCAGGATGCTGTGATCTGTATGTTTTTCCCCTTTGCTATAACCGGTATCGGATTTTTCCTGACCGGCATCTGGAATCTCTGGAAAAGAGACGGGGCGGATGAGGAGACCTGGAGCGGCAAAAGGCAGATCCTGTATGGATTCCTCTGCTGGGGAGCGGGGGCTGTGATGATTCTGGCGCTGGCCCTGTTCTCTTATGTATACTGGTATATCATCATCTGATTTGATTCTTGCTATTTTTTATCAGCCGGTATAGAATATTTTCTGCTTATATCTCGGGGAGTGTGTTGAAATTACTCCCCGATGTTTGTGTGTCAGGAGATATGGAAAATGAAGAGCGAGACAGAACTTGGCAGACTGCGGGCGGGGGAGAAATTGACCCTTTCCCAGCAGCTTCGCATGATTATCACATTGAGTGTACCGGCGATTTTTTCGCAGATTTCCTCTATTATTATGCAGTATATTGACGCGTCCATGGTTGGGCGGCTGGGGGCGGACGCCTCCGCATCCATCGGGCTGGTTTCCTCCAGCACCTGGCTGGTAAACGGCGTCTGTTCCGCTGTGGCGATTGGATTTACCGTGCAGATTGCTCATCGGATCGGCGCGGGAAAGGACAGGGAAGCCCGGGCGATTGTCCCGCCAGGGACTGCTGAGCGTGTTCTGCTTTGCGCTGGCTATGTCTCTGGCTGCCTCCGCCGCCAGCGGTCATCTGCCGGTCTGGCTGGGGGCAGGGGAGGATCTGCGCGGGGGTGCCAGCGCTTACTTTCTTGTATTTGCCCTGTTTCTTCCCGTGCAGCAGATGAACTACGCGGCTTCTGGCATGCTGCAGTGCAGCGGAAATATGAAAACGCCCAGCGCTTTAAACATTCTGATGTGCCCGCTGGATGTGGTGTTCAATTTTCTTCTGATTTTCCCGACGAGGGAACTGACGCTTATGGGGCGGACGCTGACGGTTCCGGGAGCGGGGCTCGGCGTGACCGGGGCCGCCCTTGGAACCGCGTTCGCGCAGCTCAGTGTATGCTTTCTGATGCTTGGCGCGCTGCTTTTCCGGTCGCCTCAGCTCCGGCTTCGCAGAGAGGAGAAACTGCATATTTCCCGGAGTGTTCTGAAAACGGCGGTTAGGATTGCCATTCCCGCAGGGGCAGAGCAGATTTTTTCCAGCGGGGCTCAGGTGGCGCAGACAAGAATTGTGGCGCCCCTGGGAACCATCTCCATCGCGGCGAATTCCTTTGCAGTCACGGCGGAGAGTCTCTGCTATATGCCGGGATATGGAGTCGGCACGGCGGCCACAACCATCATCGGCCAGAGTATCGGCGCCGGGCGGAAGGATCTGACCAAGCGGCTCGGATGGATTGTGACGCTCTTTGGGATGGGGATTATGGCTTTCAGCGGCGCCATCATGTATCTGGCGGCGCCGGTCATGATCGGAATTCTGACGCCGGATCCGGCGATCCGCGAGCTGGGAGCTTCCGTGCTTCGGATTGAGGCCTTTGCGGAGCCGCTGTTTGCCGCTTCCATGGTGGTGGCCGGCGTGTTCCGCGGGGCTGGCGATACCCTGGTACCGAGTATCCTGAATTTTGTCAGCATGTGGCTGGTTCGGATTCCTCTGGCGGCTTTCCTGGCCCCCCAGGTGGGACTTTCCGGTGTCTGGACGGCCATGTGCCTGGAGCTCTGCGTCCGCGGATCCCTGTTTCTGCTGAGGCTGTGGCGGACCCCGCTGGGGAAAAGTTTGGGAAAAAGGTAGGGAAGGTTCCTGTTTTCCTTATTGACACGGCCGGTTTTCTGTTTTAGAATAAAATCCTCCCTTTTATAAGGGAGGGTAAATATCTTTAAAGCACATCTCTTCTGGTGTGTATTTCCATTTATTTTATAATTTCATATTGCTGTGGAGATTCCGTGAAGGAAAGAAAAGCCAATTTCCGTTTTCTGCAAAATCAGGAAAGATACTTGAAATTTTGCATATTCCGGTATAATATATCTTATATACTTATCAAATGTTTTCCATCCTTTGAGTGTCTTCACAGAATATAAAGGGGGAAGGCATTTGAGCAAAAAAGACACTAGCGGTAAATTTCTATTTTTTCGACGGAGAACAGACGGTAAGGCCTGAACATCTTCGGGAGTTGAGTCCTGAGGAATTGGCACTGCATTATGCGGCACAGGTATCGGAGACTGTGTCAGAACATCGGAAAAACAGAGATTATGGGATGGATACAGGGGAATTTCTTTCCGGATTTTATCGATCGGATCGGTTGTATCCGGTGCATACACTGGTAATCTATTTTGGCGCCAGGACATGGGATGGCCCAAGAAGTTTGAAGGAAATGCTGCGTTTGTCGGAAAAGAATGTCTTTTTTAATGACTATCGGCTGAATCTTTTGGTTCCGGCAGAAGTAGAGGACTTTGGAAAGTTCCATACGCAGTTGGGTGGTGTACTGGAATTTTTAAAGGTTATGGAAGACAAGGAAGAACTTGCAGATTTGATACGCAGGAAAAAAGATTTCTTTCAGGAATTACCACGGGAGGCGGCGGAGGTTCTTCGCGCGTTCGCAAAAACGGATATTAAAATCAGTGACAGTGAGGAGGAAGTGGATATGTGCAGAGGAATTGATGAGATGATGGAGGATGTGCGAGAGGAGCTTATTCGGAATTTTATTCGTGAGGGCACACCGTACGATATTGCCAGGCGATGTGTGCTGAAAGAAGGAATGTCGGAGGAACAATTCCAAAAGCTCTGGGCGAGCGAGAGGAAAATTGCAAATTGACGATTTTTTCAAAAGCGATAGAATAGAAGACAGCACAGGAAGAGAGCGCAGCAGGGAATGGAAGACAGCGAGCGCAGCGCTCTGACAGGAGGAGAAAATGGAAGAGAAAAAATCGTATGCATCTGAGGGACAGGAGGAGATTACGCGAAAGGGGAATCCCAGAAAGCCTCAGGGAGAAGAGGGATTTTCCATGCTCAGGCGGATGAATGAAAGCCACGGACCGGTAACGGAGTGGGCTCTCGGATTTCTGAATTTCCGGGAAAATGACCGGGCGCTGGATATCGGCTGCGGCGGCGGAGCTACATTACAGAGGCTCTCACAGCGGATAGGAAAGGGGCATCTGACTGGTGTGGATTATTCTCCGGTTTCCGTGGAACTTTCGAGAAAGACGAACCGGGCGGATATCGCTGAGGGGAAGATGGAGATCGTGGAGGCTTCGGTGGAAGCACTGCCATTTTCTGATGGTTCCTTCGACAAAATTGTCACAGTGGAAAGTTTTTATTTCTGGCCGGACCCGGAGGAAAATCTGAAGGAAGTATATCGCGTTTTAGCGGAAAGCGGGACATTTCTGCTGGTGGCGGATATTTACCAGAAGGAGGGGCTGACCCGGGAGGTATTGGAGAATATCGAGAGATATCAGCTCTATAATCCCACCCCGGAGCATTTCAGAGAACTTTTCGAGACAGCCGGTTTTGCAGAGATTGCTGTCCATACAGAGGAGGGCACCGACTGGATCTGTGTGGAGGGAAGGAAAATAACAGAGAAATGATCGACTAAACGCTGCGTTCAGTGACAGAATCTTTCCGAAATGTTATGATGAGGTTGAGAATCACAGGGATGTGCATTTCAGAGAGAGTGAGGTCGGAGTATGGAAAAGGACAGAATGGGGCAGTATATCGCGCAGTGTCGAAAGAAGAGGGGGATGAACCAGAAGGAGCTGGCAAATCTTCTCTATGTGACGGAACAGGCGGTCAGCCGGTGGGAGAGGGGCGTCGGCTATCCGGAGATCACGCTTCTGATCCCCTTGGCTCAGGCACTGCATGTGAGCGTGGTGGAACTGATGGAGGGCCGTGATCTGGAAGATAAGGTGGAGAAGCAGACGGTAGAGCATTCTCTGACCTACTATATGGCTCAGGGACTGGAAGAGAGAAAGCCGCTGCGCAAAGCCATGTTGGGGATGATGGTGTATCTGTACTTCTTTATTTTCTGCGGGTGGCTGTTGATTTCTCTGGAGGCCGGAAGCGCCTGGGGACTTTCGCTGGTAACGGTTCTCGGATTTTATCTCTCCGCCGGTGGACTGATCGCTGTTTTTCTGATCGAGGGGATCCTGAAGATGGCGGTGGAATATGGTGTGGTCGCAAAACGGAACTATCGATATCAGCCGGTGGAGGGCGGGAAAGAAGAGACGGCAAGAACGCAGATTGTGCCGATTTCTCTCGACGGCGGTATCAGCAGTGATCTGGCGGTGTTGATTCTGGCAAAGAACGATGGGAGAGAGATGGGAACCGGGGAATTGCTTTTCGGCCTGGGAAAGGCGGCAGGTATCTGCGGAGCCATCTTTTTCTGGTGGTGCATGATGAACGAATGTACGGCATATGGACCTTTGGAGGAGATTTTTATTCCATCCTTCCTGATTTTTGAGCTGCCCTTTGTGCTGGTTGGCGGAGGTATGGTTATTGCCGGAATATGGAGCTATCTCTGGGGAAAAAGTCGCGGTGGGGAAGCGGAATATGTGCTCCGGCAGACCAGGATTCGGATTGCGGCAGGAACAGCAGTTATTATCCTGTCGGCAGTGATTGCGTTTTTTGCGATAAATTGGGCTCTATAGCGGCTTTGAACAAAGAGACGCAGAAAAAACCACAGGCAGAAAAAGCTCGGGAAAGCTTTCTGCCTGTGGTTTTTGAAAAGTTACACGGTCTTATGTTTCGCTACATAGAAGGGATAACTCATAGCGCCCTTTACATCTTTTCCGCTGGAAATTGTCACATTCTTATCGGTAATGACATATTCCACATGAGCGCCCGGCTCTACAACCGTATCCTGCATCAGGATGCTGTTTTTGACCACAGCGCCCTTCTTTATTTTTACGCCTCGGAACAGCACGCAGTTCTCCACTTCGCCCTCAATGATACATCCGTCTGCGGCCATAACATTTTTTACCTTTGCATCAGATGTGTAGCGGGAAGGATTGTCGTCCCGGACTTTCGTGTAAATGTGATTGCCGGAGAACAGCGCATCCGCGTTTTTCTCGTCGAGAAGCCGCATGTTTTCATGGCAGTAGCTTTTCAGGCTGGTAATCAGCGCCAGATATCCGGTGTACTCATATCCCTGGATATTCAGATCCTTGACCTGGGGGATCAGGACGTCTCTCTCGTAGAAAGGATAGCCTTTGATATAAGCGTCTTCGATCTGGCGGATCAGAAGTTCTCTGTTTACCACATAGATATTCATGGAGAGATTCTGTATGCCCTCCTCCTTTGGATTGATATGGATATCCGTAACCCGTCCGTCCTGAAGATTGAGCGTATAGTACATGTCGCCCTGCTCCACGTTGGTGGACAGCGCTTCCGCGGAGGCTTCCCATTTTGTATATATGACAGTTACATCCGCGTTGGTGGCAATGTGCTGACTGATGACTTCCTTGAAATCATAGTTGGCGGCAACGTTGGTATCTGCCATGATGACATACTTTTCCTTCTGATCTCTGAGAAAAGTGAGAATGCTGGCCAGCGCCTCCACGCGCCCGTGGTAAACTTTTACCGCCTTCTCCGCGAAGGGAGGAACAATGTTGAGACCGCCGTTTTTGCGGGACAGATCCCATGCGCGTCCGCTTCCCAGATGATCCATCAGGGAGTGATAGTTTTTGCGGACAATCACGGAAATGTTGTCGATGCCGGCGTTTACCATGCCGGACAGGACAAAGTCAATCATGCGGTAGCGGCTGGCAAAGGGAATGGAGGCCATCAGGCGTTCTGTTACCAGTTCCGGCACCGTTGCGTCATAGCTGTTTGGAAAAATGATGCCCAGAGCATCCACATTAGAACTTACCATACTTCTTCACCATCCTTTACCTGATTTCTTACCATAGCCTTGGGACCGATCTTCGCGCCCTTGCCGATGCGGACATTGGAGGCTATTGTGGCAACCCCGTCTTCGCCGTCTTCCGGCATTGCGCCCACAACGGCGTCGCTCTCGATCAGTACATTCTCAGCGACAATACAGTGTTTTACCACGGCTCCGGACCGGATAATGGTCTGGCCCATGATAACCGCATCCTCAACGACGGCGCCCTCTTCAACCTTGACACCGGTAAAGAGGATGGAATGCTTTACAGTTCCGGCAACTTTGCAGCCGTCCGTAATCATGGAATTTTCCACATGGGCGGTGGAAGCGATGTGATGTCCGGGCATGCCGCTGTTGCGGCTGTAGATCTTCCAGTTCTCATCGAAGAGGTCGATACCGCTGTGCTCGGGATCGAGAACTTCCATGTTTGCCTCCCAGAGAGAGTGGATGGTACCCACATCTTTCCAGTAACCGTCAAAGTGATATGCGTACATGTCCCTTCCATCCCTCAGAAGATTCGGGATGATGTTGTTTCCGAAATCGTTCTCCGAAGTGGGATCCGCGTCATCCTCCAGCAGATACTGCTTTAAGATGTCCCAGTTGAAAATGTAGATACCCATGGAAGCCAGGTTGGACTTGGGGTCCTTGGGTTTCTCCTGGAATTCGGTAATCTTGTCGTTCTCGTCCGCCACCATCAGGCCAAAGCGGGAGGCCTCCTCCCAGGGCACTTCCATGACAGCGACAGAAAATTCCGCGTTCTTTTCCTTGTGGAATTTCAAGAAGTCGCTGTAGTCCTGCTTGCAGATCTGATCTCCCGACAGAATAATGACATATTTGGGATGATATCTCTCGATAAACGAGATGTTCTGACAGATCGCGTTCGCGGTTCCCTTGTACCAGTCTGAGCCGGATGCCTTCTGATACGGCGGAAGTACATGAACGCCTCCGTAGAGACGGTCCAGATCCCAGGGCTGGCCGTTGCCGATGTATTCATTCAGCACCAGAGGCTGGTACTGGGTCAGAATTCCCACGGTATCTATGCCGGAATTGACACAGTTAGAGAGCGGGAAATCAATGATACGATATTTGCCCCCAAAGGGAACGGCGGGCTTTGCCAGCTTTTCCGTCAAGGCGTACAGTCTCGAGCCTTGTCCTCCTGCCAACAGCATGGCAATCATTTCTTTTTCCATTCTTTATCCCCCTATTTCATAAAGATAAAAAAATTATACCATTTGTTCAAAAAAACGTACAGACCTTTTCTTGACTTTATGCAAATTTAACAAAAAAATTTTGCGGAGGGTTTATTTTTTAAAAATTGATTGTGAAATTTTACAAATTTGTCCCGCAGTAAATGAATCCAAAATTTTTTGCAAAAGAAAAGTTGATAAAAAACATAAAACGGTTGAAAAACGGTTGAAAAACGGGTAAAATAAGGTTGAAAAAGTATCGGAGGGAAAAGGATGAATATTGAAGATCTGAAAAGAAGAAAACAGGAGAAGGGATACACCTTTGACCAGCTCTCGGAGCTTTCCGGCGTTCCCCTTGGGACGATTCAGAAAATTTTTACCGGGGAGACAAAGCATCCCAGGTACGCCACGCTCGAAGCCCTTGAGCGGGTGTTGAGTGCGGGGGAGTCTTTGCCATATGTGGGGGAAGATTCCGTGTCATATGTGGCGGAAGAAGCCGTGGCATACCATGCGGGGTGTGGCGGAAAGCGGCAGGGGGAATATACCCTGGAAGATTACTATGCCCTTCCCGATGATCAGCGGGTGGAACTGATCGACGGTGTGTTTTATGATATGACAGCTCCGGCGACCTTCCATCAACTGATGGCGGGCGAACTGCACCGCCAGATATCGAATTTTATCATCGAACAGAAGGGGGACTGTGTGCCCTTTATCTCCCCGGTGGACGTGCAGTTGGACAATGACGATCGGACTATGGTGGAGCCGGATGTGGTCATCGTCTGCAACCCCGATCAGATTATCCGCCGGTGCATCTTGGGCGCGCCGGATTTTGTGCTGGAAGTGATCTCCCCCAGCACGAAGCGGAAGGATTATACCATCAAGCTGGCAAAGTATCAGAACGCCGGTGTGCGGGAGTACTGGCTGGTAGATCCCTATCAGAAGGTGGTTCTGGTGTATTTTTTTGAGGATGAGACTTACCCGGTTATTTATCCGATCGACGGGGATATCCCGGTCAATATCTACGAGGGAAAGCTGGTGCTCTCCTTCGCCCGGATCGGGGAGTGGGCGAAGCAGGCGTGAGCGGGGAGAACGCGAGAGAGAAGAAAACGCGAGAGAGAAAAATGGAGTGGAAACGAATTCTTCGGTGGCCTCCCCGTTACGGCGCCGCGTATTTTCGTATCAGAGCCAGAAACTCTTCCCGGGCCTGGGGAATATCCTGCATGCGGAAAAACTGCAGCGTCATGTCAAAATAGGAAGTAAAGAGTTGGCTGGAGAAATTATCCTCGATTTCCGGATGATCCAGATAGTAGGAGAAGAAACTGACCAGCAGCCCGGAAAACATGGCGAGCTCCAGATCCGAGTGGAGGAAATGATTTTTTTGGATATATTCAGCGAAAACTTCCTCCATCATCTTCTCGATATTGACGGTCTCCGTACGGATGGCCAGAAGCTTTTTCAGTTCCCCGCGTTTTTTGGCAAAATATTCCTTCATGATCCGGTCGATCTGTTCCAGATCGAAAAAGGTGTCCGATGTCGTGAAGGAGTTGATCAGATCGCCCAGCTCCCTGGCGTATGTCTCCTGAAGGAGTTCCAGGATGGCGTACTTGTCCTGGAAATGCTGATAAAAGGTAGATCGGTTGATGCGTGCCTCGCCGATGATGTCCGCCACGGTAATCTTTTCAAAGGATTTCTGATCCAGCAGCGTGAGGAAAGCGTTTACGATGTCGCGGTCGGTCCGCGCGAATTGGTTGGTCCGTTTCATGGGAAAGTTCCTTTCCGGGGTTCGCCGAAGTTTGAATTTGCGTCTTGCTGTATGAGAGAAGTATACCATGATTTGCCATCTGGTCCAAGAGTAAATCCGACAAAGTGTTTGATAAAAAGACATATTTTCCTGAATGGCGGATGATGAAACATCGCGAAAAAGCTGTTGGTGGTCTGCCGGGAAAAATCCTGCTAAGCTGTGAACAGAAACCGGGCAGATGCCGGAATGATATCGGGGAGGCGCTGCCGGAAACAGACAGAAAAGAGGAGGTTTTACTTATGGCAAGTGAACAGATGGAACAGTTGAAGATGGCAATGCAGATGATGATGAAAAAGGGATTTGCGCCGGCTTTTGACGGATCCGCAGATCCGATTCAGTTGCGCAATACGATCCAGGCAGCTCAGGAGCGGATGGTGACGGAGCCCGGCGTGACCTTTGTACCGGATCAGGTCGGCGATATGGACGCGGAACTTTCTGTGCCAGAAAATTCCAGGGAGGACGCAATCATCATCTATATTCACGGAGGCGGTCTGATCTGCGGGAACGCCTTTTCATCGAGAGGGTATGCCTCCATGCTGGCGGGGGAGACGAAGATTCCGGTCTACGCCTTTTCCTATCGGCTGGCGCCGGAGGACAAATTTCCGGCGGCGGTGGACGACTGCTTTACCGCTTATCAGGCAATTCTGAAAAAACACCCGGGAAAACCGGTCTTTCTCATCGGCGAGAGCGGCGGAGCATATCTCTCTATTGTCACGGCTATGAAAGCCCGTGACAATGGCGTGACCATGCCCGCAGGCGTGATTCCCTATTCTCCGGTTATCGATGTGAGCGGGGCGTTGAACCGTGAACGTGAGGGAAACAAGGACTTTACGGTGACACCGGATGGCTTGCGATGGCTGCAGGAGCTCTATTGTGTGGATGCGGACGTGAAGAATCCTTACGCTTCCCCCTACTACGACGATATGCACGACATGCCGCCGATGCTTCTGGCCTGGGACGAGAGCGAGACGCTGGCAGTGGATTCGGAAGTGATCGTTGAGAGACTGGAGAAGAATGGTATTGAGTGCCGCCATAAATCCTACCCTGACTGTTTCCACGCTTTTGCAACCACAGGCCGGGGAACGCCGGAGAGTATGGAGATCCTCAAGGATACAGTGGCATTTATTGAGGATCATATTTGATCCAGAACTTGATATTTTGGCCAGTTTTGGTTAAAATATGATCTATGAATAACTTTGATTTTCTGAAGAAGACACCAACAGAAATTGACAGGGAGATCGCCCAGAGGGTGCGTGCGGTTCGGCGGAGGAGAAAAATTTCCCAGGAAAAACTCAGCGAGAAGTCGGGAGTAAGTCTGGGATCGCTGAAACGGTTCGAGCGCACCGGGCAGATCTCCCTGCTCTCTCTGACAAAGCTGGCAGTGGCGCTGGGGATGCAGCAGGAACTGGAGAGATTGTTTACGGAAGTCCCGTTTCTTACCATTGAGGAGGTAATCAATGAAAACGACGAGGCAACTTAACGTGTTTTACGGGGACAGGAAAGTCGGAACACTGGCTCTGCACCAGAATCGTTTTGCGGCTTTTGCAAATGAGCGCGTCGGCACAGGCCGGCGCTTTTGTCATGTTTGGCACGGGAAATTTGGTACTGCGGCGGAATAATTCCTTGTACACTGACGCTGAGGGGAAAAGATAAGATTTCTCTCTCTTCACATAACAGGCGGGATGCGGCCGGACGGCGGGAAGGAGAACCGTTTGGTAAATGCTTTTCGAATTTACCTTGACATTTACTCTGTTTTTTTATATGATGCACCTATCTTACTTGTCGATCCGCCTATTTCGGATTTCGACAACACGTATATCTGTTCAGGTATGCGGATTCCATTTTATACAATCAAAGACACGTCAGGGATGGAAAAAGGGCTTGTGTTTTCTTGCACGTCGGTATAATATATATTATATAAATATTTTCTATCTTCTGACAAGCCAAAAGCAGTGTACAGGAGGAGGAAAATATTTGGGAAAAAATGACGCGGTAAGCAAAAAGTATTTATCAAGGAACGATGTATTTGCGGATGCCATCAATTACCATTTTTTCGGTGGGCAGCAGGTAATAAGATCGGAGAGGCTGAAGGAGCAGAGTCCGGAGGAATTGTCGCTGCTCTTTGGAAAGAGAGGGAATGAATCTGACGGGAGCCGAGGGCGGGGCAGAGAGAGGGAACCGGTGCTGGAACAGAGATATCGGGATGTGCTGAAAAAGTGTGTTATCCGGTCCTGTGGGAAAACGTTGTACATGATCTACGGGATCGAGGCGCAGTCCGAGATCCACTATGCCATGCCAGTAAGATCCATGCTGTATGACGCCATGAACTATGCCTCACAGGTCTCAGAGATTGCAGCGGAACATCGAAAAGAGGGAGATCATGGCATATCCGGCGGGGAGTTCCTGTCGGGATTTCATAAGGCGGACCGGTTACATCCGGTTCAGACTCTGGTAATCTATTTCGGGTCAAAACCCTGGGATGGTCCCCGGAGCCTGAAAGAGATGCTGGATCTCCCCGAGGGGATGGAGAAGACTTTTCTCAACGATTACCGGTTGGACTTGCTGGTGCCGGAGGAGATCGAGGATTTTACAAAGTTTCATACACAGCTGGGACCGGTGCTGGAGGTTATGAAAGTCATGGAGGATCGGGGAAAGATGGCGGAGTTGATGGAAAAGAAGAGCGAGGTATACGCCCGTCTGCCCCGAGACGCGGCGGAACTGATACGAGTGTTCGCGAAGATAGATATTGAGTTAAGGGAAGAAGAGGAGGAGATCAATATGTGCAAGGCAATCGATGATATGATGGCGGAAGCCAGGGAGATTGGAAGAGCGGAAGGAAGAGAAGAGGGAAGAGAAGAAGGAAGAGAATCTCTGATCAAAAGTCTCTTTCGTCGCGGAGTATCCTTTGAGATGGTAAGCGGGTGTGCTTTGCAGGAGGGTTTTACCGAGGACAAACTTCGGGAGATTTGGGAGAGCGCAAGCCGGGATGTGCTACCGGTAGATGCGGATGCTGTCATCGTATATAATCAGGATGAGAGAAAATCAGCGGAAGGAGGAAAGTCTGTAGAATGCGGATCGATTTTTCTGAAATAGAGGAACGGCGCGTACCGGGAATGAACGGGGGCACCGGAGAGATGTCGGCCAGGATGTACATGGGAGAGCAGGGAAAGATCATTCCCTGCAGGATCCATCCGGGAGGCTCCATCGGCCTGCACCGGCATGAAACCAGCGACGACATCAACTATATTCTGTCCGGAACGGGCGCTGCCGGTCAGTTCCGTTGACCGATTTTGCCAGAGACTTGGGATGTGAACCGGGAATCGGCCTGACCGGCCCGGCTCCTCCGATATTCCCCCGGCGTCATCTGGTATTTTTTCTTAAAGACATTGCAGAAATAGGACTGGCTGGAGAAACAGAGAATCTGGCTGATCTCATTTAATGACCTGTTGGTGTGTGCCAACAGGTTTTTTGCTTCCTCCAGCTTGCAGCGTATGATAAACTCGCTGGGATAAAAGCCCAGAATGCTATGAAATTTTCGCTCCAGCTGGCTGACACTGAGATGGGCGTAGGCGGCCACATCCCGCACCCTCAGAGGCGTGTGGACATTCTGCCGGATGTACTGGAGACAGTTGTAGAGATCCGTCGGCATGTCGGGAGAAAATTTGGATGCTCTGGTGCGCTGAGCAAAGTCCAGACAGGCGGTGTCGATCAGTTCGTTGATTCCTGCGGCCGTCTGTGTGTTCTCGCCTCTCTGAATGTAGAAATCGCTGAGGCGGTAGGCTGTCTCCAGGTCCAGTCCGCCGTCAATGGCCGCTCTGGTTGCCAGAGAGACGATGCAGATAAAGAGATTTTTGCATTGACGCAGATTGGAGCGGGACAGGGTACCGATGTGCATCTGTGAGGCGGTAATTCCCTGACGGAAAGCGGCTGTGTTGCCGTCTCGGATGTAAGTGAGAACCTGGCGCTCAAATTCATAGGCCAACTGGTAAGAGCGGGGATCCGCATCCTCGGCGATATCTTCGATTACTTTCTTGTTCATCTCCCGATTGAGGGGATAGCTGGACAGATTCAGTTCCGGGATTTCCGCTGCCATTTCCCGATAGAGAAAAAAGTATAAAAGTTGTAAAATATTGCGAAACTGCAGATAGGAATTTCCGTTGCTTCGTTCCAGATAGGAGCGGAGCGCTTTTTTCTGTTTCAGTGAGAATCCGTATTCGCCCATAAGTTTGTGGAGAAATTCCTCGTTTACTTCTGTGTGCATCGGCGCGGGGCCCAGAAGGAACAGCCGGCTGCGGTCCCGGGAAAAGACGCCGCCGAACAGCAGGGAGTCATGGATCTCCTGGAGGAAAACCTGTTGAGGGATCCGGGAGAGGAGCGCGTAATGGGGCGAGATCAGGTCGATCTCCGATTCCGGAGCGCAGAAAATCAGTTCGTCATTCTGGTACAGATGCAGCGGATAGGGCTGTGCCTGACAGAAGCAGGTACAGAAGTTGAGAAGGGAGTTCATATTTGTCATGGCGAGCAGCTGGTGTCGGGTACACCGGCACGGTCCTTTCTTCCTGTTTTCAAGTTGCTTATATTTTACAAAAAGAGCCTAAAAATTACAAGTAAGAACAGAGGGGATCTTCTAAGATATTGTCAGGCATTCGGGCAAAAGAGAGGTGCTGCCCGACAGATAAGGGAGGAAATGGAAATGAACAGAAATCGTATCATCTGCAATCCCATGAACCTGTCCTATGTGTTTTCTGAGGTAAAAGGAAAAGGGGACAACAAGGTGGCGAGGGAAGCGGCGGATCCCACATTGATTATGTGGAAGGGGGAATATCTGCTGTTTCCGTCCATGAGCAACGGCTTCTGGAAATCGAAGGATCTTGTAAAATGGGACTATGTAGAGCGAACGGATATACCGGTCTACGACTACGCGCCGGATATCCAGGAGGTAAACGGCAGTCTCTATTTTACCGCCTCATCCCACAAAAAAGGGGTCATCTACAGGGTGGAGGATCCCGAGAAGGGGGAGTGGAAGGAGATCAGCAGACCCTTTGCCTTCTGGGATCCCAACATGTTTCAGGATGAGGACGGCAGAGTCTATTTTTACTGGGGATGTTCCAACAAGACGCCGATTTACGGTATCGAGCTGGATCCGAGAACGATGGAACCGATAGGGGAGAGACGGGCTTTAATTGAGGGAAGACCGGATATCCATGGCTGGGAGCGGACCGGCGTAAACAACGTACCGGATGACATCCCCACAAAAACAGAGCGGATCCTGCGGGCGCTGATCGGAAAGGAGCCCTACATCGAAGGCGCCTATATGACGAAGCGGCAGGGCAGATATTATCTCCAGTATGCGGCTCCCGGAACGGAACTGGCAGGATACGGAGACGGTGTCTATGTGTCGGACGCGCCGCTTGGGCCCTTTGCTTACCAGGAGAGCAATCCCTTCTGCAGCAAGCAGGGCGGTTTTGTGACAGCGGCGGGGCATGGCAGCACCTTTATGGATGCCTACGGCAACTGGTGGCATGTGGCCACTGTGCGGATTTCCTTAAAGTACAGTTTCGAGCGGAGGCTGGGGCTGTTTCCCGCAGGGTTTGACGAGGAGGGAAACCTTTACTGCAACACGAATTTCGGCGATTATCCCATGCGTGTTCCTGAGGGGAAATGGGATCCATGGAAGGATGCCTTTGCGGGCTGGATGTTGTTGTCCTACGGGAAAAATGTCACAGTCAGCAGTGAGGAGACGGAGGGCAGCGGACAGACATTGACCGATGAGGATATCCGTACCTTCTGGACCGCGAAAGCTACCGGAAAGGGGGAGTGGGCCCGGGTGGATCTGGGCGAGCCCATGGAGGTGTCCGCGATTCAGCTGAATTTTTATGAGGACCCGAAGATCCGCGTGAACCGCAGAAGAGATGAGTATCACGGGTCGCTGCCATCCCGTCATCTGAATACATCTGCCGGGCCGCTTCGGTGGCTGCTGGAGGGATCCGCGGACGGGGAGTGCTGGGAGATCATCGAGGACAGAAGAGAGACAGCGGAGGATCTGCCCCATGATCTGGTGGTGCTGCCGGAGGCGAAGCGTTTCCGCTATATCCGCATCGGAGAGATGACCATGCCCTACGGGGCGAGACCCTGCATGAGCGGCATCCGCGTTTTTGGAAAGGGAAATGGGAACGCACCGAAAAGAGTAAGTGTACAGGCAAAACGAACCGGTCCGGTGTCGGCACAGCTTTCCTGGGAGGCCTTTGGCGATGCCGACGGATACAATGTGCGGTTTGGCAGCGCGCCCGACCGGCTCTACCACAGCTGGATGGTTTACGGGGGCACCCGGTTGGAGATGAACTGCCTGAACGCCGGCGGCACCTATTATTTTGCGGTGGACGCGTTTAATGAAAACGGAATAACCGAGGGAGAGGTTACGACTGAGACGAGGGAGGAGAAGAGATGAAACAGAAAAACAAAGCGTATCCAAATGATTTTAAGACAAAATTCGGATTTTTTACAATTTCCTGGGTCCATGGCTTTGCCACCATGGTGTTTTCCCTGTTCATGCAGTATCTGACGGACTATTCCGATATCGATTCCGCCATTGGAAAGGTGGGATTCGCTGCTTCCTTCGGAACAATCGTCATGCTGGTAACGAGGATTGTGGACGCGGTGGACGATCCGCTGCAGGCATGGATCATGGACAGTGCGAAGGAGACGAAGTTCGGAAAATACCGAAAGTTTACCCTCTGGAGCATTCTGATGATCGGCGTGGGTATCGTGGTCATGTTCAGTATCCCTCAGAGTGTAAAGGGAAATGTGGTCCTGCTTACCATCTGGGTGGCTGTGGGATATCTGCTCTTTGAGATGGGAAGCGCTTTCAACGGAACCGCGCCTCTGGTGCAGAAGGTTACCTACGATCTGGGGCTGCGGTCAAAACTGCAGTCGCTGCTCCGCATGGGCGTTATTCTGGCGGTTGTTCCGGCAAGCTTTTTCATCCCCATTGCCACAGCTGTCAACGGAAGCGTGGGCAATATGGGGCTCTCCTTTACCTATACCTGCATAGTTATTACGGCGGCGTCTTGTCTGCTCTCCCTTGCGGGAACCGCCTGTGTAAAGGAGCCCTACCGCCCGAATATAAGTGTAGACAAAGGAGAAATAAAGGAGGAAAAACTCCGTATCCGGGACGTACTGCAGATGCTCAAGAGCAATCGTCCCATGTGGATTCACTGTGTAGCCTACATTTTTTCCAATTTTGCTTACGCGATTTCCAGCGCAGTTATGGTCTATTTCCTGAAATGGTTTTACTGTGCGGATATGGCAACAGGGGCTGTAGACAATGTGAAGTACGCCTCCATCTACGGAATTTACGCGGCATTGTCTCTGATTCCTAATTTCCTGACGCCGTTGGTGGCAAGTTTTGTGATCCGCAAATTGAAGACAGTGGATCGCGCAATGCGCATCATGGTGCTCTTGTCAGGCATTGGGTATGGGGTAATTTTCGTCTCCTATCTGCTGGGCATTTTGCAGATGAGTCCGATGGTATTTATCATTCTGATGTTCCTGGCCGGCATTCCCGCCAGTATCGCCGTGATTCCGGCTATGCTGATGTGGACTGAATGCGCCGATTATGCGGAGTATAAGACAGGGAAAAATATGTCTGCCATGGTCACGGCCATGAGCAATCTGACCCAGAAAGCACAGACAGCCATCGCTGTGGTTATTCCCGGCATTCTGCTGGTTGCCGTGGGCTACAGCGTGAATGCGGAGACCGGCGCATACGCGGGTGATCTCTCAAAACTTCCGGATATGGTGCGCAATATTACCCTGGTCATCACGCTGCTTCCCATGGCTGTCTCTGTCATTGCCTGGTTTATCTACAAGTTCTTCTATCCCATCACGCCGGAGCTGCGCGAGAAGATGACAGAAGAGCTGAATGCGAAGCGCATTCTTACTTCGGAAGGCGAGGAAAGGTAAACGGCGTTGGAAAAAGGAGAAAAAGACATGGTAGTTGAGACAGAGTACGGAAAGATCAGAGGAAAGAGAGAGCGGGACTGTGAGGTGTTCCTCGGCATTCCCTACGCGAAGCCCCCGATAGGGCCCCTGCGGTTTCGCAGGCCGGTTCCGCCGGACCCCTGGAGCGATGTGTTGGAATGTACCCGGTTTGGTTTCATCTGTCCGCAGCCCGGGAAACCGACGCCGGCGGACAGGAGCGTTTCCATGAGCGAGGACTGCCTGACGTTGAATGTGTTTACGCCTGCCTGTGACGGGAAAAAGCGCCCGGTGGCGGTCTGGATTCACGGGGGAGCCTACCTGACCGGCTCCGCCTGTGATCCGGGATTCTTCCCTCATCAGATCTGCGCAGAGCAGGATGTGGTAAATGTGACGATTCAGTATCGTCTGGGAGCCCTTGGCTGCGTGGACTTTTCCGGGCTGTCCGGGGCGAAGGGACGATTTGACGCCAACTGCGGCACCTGGGATCAGGTGGCAGCGGTAAATTGGGTTATGGAAAATATCGAGGCATTCGGAGGAAACCCGAAGGAGATTACCCTGATGGGAGGGTCTGCCGGTGGTACGTCGGTGCTGACGCTGATCACAACCCCATACCTGAAGGGGAAGATCCGTCAGGCTGTCATGGAGAGTCCTGCTCCTTGGCTGCCACTGACAAGGGAGGGTGGACGTCTTGGCGCGCTGAAGGTTCTGGAGGAGCTCGGTCTGGGAGAGGATGAGGTGCAGAAGATTCTGGATATCCCTGCGGACCGGCTGGCGGAGGCCACGAACGCCGCGGAGTACAAATACTATGCCTACCGGCCTTACACGATTCCGACAGGACCGGTAGTGGATGGGGATCTGATCCCGGAGCTGCCATTCGACGCGGTAATGCACGGAGCGGCGGACGAAGTCGATGTGTTGATTGGCAGCACCGCCGATGAGGCCACTCTTTTTGCAAATCCGAAACTTCCGAATCTTTTTCCGATCCGGGAACAGGAATTGGAACACTTTTTCAAAGATCATCCTGAGGCAAAAAAGGAGCAGATCCTTGCCCTGTACCCGGACTATCCGGATATCAAGGCGTTTCAGGAAATCGGAAAGGAGATGTTTTTCCACGCCGGAATTCTTCGGTTGGCGGAATATCTGGCGCAGCACACAAATGTCTATGTCTATTGCGTTACCTACTCCACACCGGTACTGCGGCTGCTGGGAATGGGAGCAGTACACTGCATCAATACATCTATGCTCTCAGGAGAGTTTCGGAGTTTCCTGGGATGGTTTGCCGGGCGGAAGAACAAAGCCTTCAGCAGACAGCTTCAGGCTCAGTGGGGCAGCTTTTTCCGCACCGGAAATCCCAGTGTGGAGGGCTATCCCGCCTGGCCGGCTTACGGTAAGGAGAAGAACACATATTTTATCGATGTGAAGTCCCAGGTAAGGCAGCATCCTTTTGCGGAGGTTGAGGAGGCTTACGGAACGATCCGGCCTTACGGAAATTAGGAGGTAGGCATGATCGCAATCAGACTGAGAACAGATCAGATGGAAAATCCCCTGGGCCTTCAGAACCGCAGGCCCCTTCTGTCCTGGAACTGCGAGGGCGGCATTGTCCAGACCGCCTATGAGGCAGCAGCTTTTTCCGACGGCAGGCAGATCTGGAGCAGCGGGAGGCAGGAAAGCGGGAAGGTGCAGGTGCGTTACAGTGGAGAAGCTGTGTCAGGACAGCGCATCGTCTGGAAGGTAAGGCTCTGGGGTGAGAAAGGGGAGGTGTCAGACTGGAGCCGGGATGCCTTTTTTGAGATGGGACTGCTGTCAGAGGAAGACTGGGAGGCAGTGTGGATTGAGCCGGAGCCGGAAGAGGTCGGCGGGCAAAAGGAGCGCTCCGAGAGAGAGAAAGGGCCGTCCCAACGTTATCCCGCTAGCTATCTGCGCAAAATTTTCACGGTAAAGGAGACAGAAAACGCCAGGCTGTATATTACCTGTCACGGGTTGTATGTGGCTTATATCAACGGAGAGCGTGTGGGAGATTTTGTGTTGGCGCCGGGAACAGATGATTATCGGAAGCGTCTGACCTGTCAGACGTATGACGTGTCGGATCTGCTGCGTCCGGGCGAAAATGAGATCCGGATCATATTGGGGGACGGATGGTATCGTGGCTGCAACGGGATTGACGGTGTCCGGAATCTCTTTGGCACTCGTCTGGCACTGCTCTGCCAGCTGCATGTGGAAGGCAGTGCTGTTCTTGTCAGCGACGGCACCTGGGAAGCCAGTCAGAGCGGTCCGATCCGGGAAAATGACATGGAGCAGGGGGAGCGCTGTGACGCCCGTCTGGAGGACATTACGGACTGGCATAAGGTTTGGGAGACAGATGAGGATTTTCGTGTGCTGGTCGGCTCCGACAGCGTGCCGATTCTGGAGCAGGAGCGTTTTCCCGGGAAATTTCTGCGGACGCCTGCGGGGGAGACGGTCATCGATTTCGGTCAGAATCTGGCCGGTTATGTGGAATTTTCCCTGCGGGCCCACGCGGGGGAGAAAATCGTGCTGTGGCATGGGGAGACTCTGGATGAGAACGGCAATTTTACCAACCGCAATTTTGACCCGGGTAAGCGGAACCGGGAGGGCGGTATCCCTCAGAAGATCGAGTATATCTGTAAGGAGGGGGAAAACGTCTACAAACCGTCCTTCTGCATTTTCGGGTTTCGCTATGTGAAGGTGGAAACGGAGGCTGATCTGTCGGAGGCGAAATTTACTTCCATTGCGGTATATTCCCGGATGGAGCAGACCGGAAGTTTTCATTGCTCTGATGAGGAGGTCAACCGTCTTTTTTCCAACAGCAGCTGGAGCATGAAATCCAATTTCTGTGACATTCCCACGGACTGCCCCACCAGGGAAAGGGCCGGATGGACCGGGGATGCCGGGGTGTTCGCTCCCACCGCGGTTCTTCTGGCGGACTGTTATCCGGTGTTTCGGAAATGGCTGGGAGCCTGTCGACTGGCCCAGCGCGCTGACGGGAAAATGGCGAATATTGCTCCGCCCAATGATCGCGACAACCCGGTGGCGGAATTTCTGAACGGTTCGGCGGGTTGGGGGGACGCCTGTATCCTTGTGCCTTGGGCACTGTATCAGGCCTGCGGGGATGAGGGGATTCTGAGAGAGAATTACGGCATGATGAAAAAGTGGCTGCGTTTTGTCGCGAAGCGTGCCGAGAGGAACAGCTTCCACAGCCTGTTTCGGAAAAATCCTTATCGCAGATATACAGTGGACACCGGTTTCCACTGGGGAGAGTGGTGTGAGCCGGACGTGGATATGGCCGCCTGGGTAAGAGACGCGCTGAAGGGCGGTATGGAGGATGTGGCGACGGCCTATTTCTGTTACAGTGCCGGTCTTCTCGCAAAAATCGCGAAGATTCTGGGCGAAACTTCGGACGCTGAGCAGTGCGAGCGGATTTGCGCGCAGGCGAGGAAGGCGTTTCAGGCAGTTGCAGTGCGGAATGGAAAGCTTCGCTCCAACCGGCAGTGCGCCTATGTGCGGGCCCTTGCCTTTGGCCTTCTGGAGGAGGCGGATCGTAAGGAGGCTGCGAAGACCCTGAATGATCTGGTGGAAGAGAACCATTATCATCTGAACACCGGATTTTTATCCACTCCCTATCTGTGTGACGTGCTGGCGGAGTACGGATATGTGGAGACGGCTTACCGCCTGCTGCTCCAGAGGGAGTGTCCGGGATGGCTCTACGAGGTAAGGAGAGGAGCCACCACCATCTGGGAGCGGTGGGACGGCGTGCGTTTGGATGGAACGGTGCACGATTCCCTCAACCATTACGCTTACGGGGCGATCGCGGGCTGGCTGATCAGCGGCGTCTGCGGTATCCGTCTGGAGGCCGGAAAACTGACCATTAAACCCATTCCCCATCCGCTTCTGGAGCACGCCAGCGCCCGATGGAAGTCGCCCTATGGGGAAATTCAAAGCGCCTGGCGCTATGAGGAGAAAACCCTGAAACTTTCCGTGACAGTGCCGCCGAATCTGGAGGCCGAGATCGTACTCCCGGATGGAAGAGTAGAGAGGAAGCCGGCCGGAGTATGGGAATATACGGTAGAAGGTATGGCGGAAGAGACGGTTTAGGGTGCAGGTCGTGTGGAGCTTTTGCCTTTTTCTCTGAAGCCGCAGAAAGAAAAGGCGGCATAACGAAGCAAAAAATCCGATGGAAACCGCAAAAATTTAACACAAAGGAAACATTTTTTTGACATGATAGAAGCAGCTTTGTTAAAATAAAAGAAAAACGGGAGGAAAAGGACAATGAGCAGATTACCGGAAGGTTTTTATGTGGGCGCGGCTACCGCGGCTCATCAGGTGGAGGGCAACAACACCCACAGCGACTACTGGGCGATGGAGCAGATGGAAAACACCAGCTTTAACGAGCCGTCTTTGGATGCGGTGGACCACTACAACCGCTATGAGGAGGACATCAAGCTGATGGCGGACGCGGGGCTGAACGCTTACCGTTTCTCCATCGAGTGGGCGAGGATCGAGCCGGAGCAGGGCAAGTTTGACGAGGCGGAAATCGAGCACTACCGCAAGGTGCTGGAGTGCTGCCATGCCCATGGGCTGAAGCCCATCGTGACCATGCACCACTTCACTTCTCCCAAGTGGCTGATCGCCAACGGAGGCTGGGAGAGCGAGGATACCATCGACGCTTTTGCGAAATACTGTGCCTATGTGGTGGAGAAGCTGGGAGACCAGATGGAGTATGTGTGCACGATCAACGAGGCGAACATGAGACTTCAGGTGGCTTCCATCGCGAAGCGTTTCATGCAGCAGATGCAGGCGGACAAGGCCAAAGAAGGCGCTGATGCCGGGAAGACCCAGGCTCAGGCGGAGAGTTCCGTCCAGGTGGGCATCAACATGGAAAACCCCATGATGGAGCGGATGAAGAAACAGGCCATGGAAAATATGAAAGTGTTCGGCACCGCGCAGCCCAACGTGTTTGTGGGTATGTGCACACCGGAGGGGGATATTCTGGTTATGCGCGCTCATCAGGCAGCCAAGGCAGCTATGAAAGCAGTAAAACCGGACCTGAAGATTGGCCTTACTCTGTCGCTCCACGACATTCAGACTGTGGAGGGTGGCGAAGAGAACGCGGCAAAAGAGTGGGACGAGGAGTTTGAGCACTATCTTCCCTATATTAAGGATGACGACTTCTTCGGTCTGCAGAATTATACCAGAACGATCATGGGACCCGACGGTTCCCTGCCCAATCCCGAGGGCGCTGAGACGACCCAGATGGGTTATGAGTTTTATCCGAAGGCTCTGGGCCATGTGATCCGCAAGGTACACGAGAAGCTGCCGATTCCCATCATGGTTACCGAGAACGGTGTGGCGGTGGACGACGATACCAGGCGCGTGGCTTTCATTCAGGAAGCACTGAAGGGGGTGGAGGACTGTATTGCCGACGGTATCCCGGTCATCGGTTACATGTACTGGTCCCTGCTGGACAATTTTGAGTGGCAGAAGGGCTTCTCCATGACCTTCGGTCTGATCGCGGTGGACCGTTCCACCCAGACGCGTATGCCCAAGGAGAGCCTGAAGGCGCTGGGCGAGTACACGCCGAGATAGAGAGTGTATCTGTATTTGGCAGCTTGTCTGCCGGAAGCTGGCGGCCTGTTCCCGGAAGTGCGGGGCAGGCTGCTTTTTATGTGGGAGCATCACGTGGTACGGCTGGCGGACGCGGTCAACGGTAAAATCTATGGCGTGGGGCTGGAATTGCTGAAAAAATAGACATTGAGTTCTGATCTGTGATAAGATGGTTTCATAAAAATCAGAGATGAGAGATGGGAGGCAACAGGATGCAAAATCCCTGGGAAAAGATCCCGCTGAAGGATTATGAAGCCCATATGAGTCTGGAGTCTGTCAGACAGCTCCAGGCTATGCATGAGATCATGAGAGACCAGCTGAATGTATATCCCGCCGAAAGCCTTATGATCCTCGGAGTAGCGGGAGGAAACGGGGTGGATTACGTGAGAGAAAAAGCAGGGGAGGGAAATCTGAAAAAGGTGTATGGCGTGGATGTCAATCCCTCCTATCTGGAGACAGTCAGACAGCGGTATGCTGATTTGAAGGGAATTCTGGAATGTATCCGCGTCAATCTTCGAAAGGAGCCTGGCCGGCTGCCCCAGGCGGAATTTGTCATCGCGAATCTTCTTATCGAGTATGTCGGCTGCGCCTGCTTTCAGGATGTTATCCGTAAGGTCCGGCCGATATATGTCTCCTGTGTGATCCAGATAAATGCTGTGAAAACAGGAGAGACGTGGGTTTCCGATTCGCCCTATCTCCATGTGTTTGATGACCTGGAGAGTGTGCATCATCAGATGGAGGAGCAGATGGTAAAAGAGTCCATGAGACAGATCGGATATCTGGCAAAGGGATCCTGGGAATATCCTCTTCCCAATGGGAAAAAGCTGGAACGAATGGATTTTGCCATGTCCCATGCCATATAACGGGTTATTTTGGGGAAGGCATTCTGGGATGCTTTGCTGCGGAAGTCATTTTATCCAGAACTGATCCATATAATGTGCCGCCTCCTCTTCCGACAGGGCGAACTTGTCCCGAATTCTGGCAGCGGTTTCGTCCCGGGTTTTCCCGTCCTCGCGGAATGTGTCGATCAGGATGCCGATTCCTTCGCGTAGACCCTCTTTCCGGCCTTCCTTCCGGCCTTCCTTCCGCCCTTCTTTCCGACCTTCCTCTCGCCCTTCTTTCCGGCCTTCTTCCAATCCTTCCTCTCGGGCGTGTCTTTTCATGTCTGCTTCATAATCCCACCACATCATAAATTTCGCTCCTACCGTTCTATCTCTTTTGGTTTCTCTTACCATGTCAGACATTCGCTGTAAGGAAGGATTACTGACATTCTCCTCCCTGCTGTTCTCTATGTATTTTAACATATCCGAAAGCTCCTGACTAGGAGCATATTTACCTTTTGTATATAAAAATATTGTGATCTGTCCGTCTTCATAGGGCATATCTGGAAGCTCTACACAGCCGTTTCTGATGGTATACATCATCCTGTCTTCTCCGAAAGGATCATCGGAGAGGATAAAAATGACATAGGTATCCATAAGGTATTTATAATCCAATCCCTTCCCGAAATGTTCTGACGTGACGACAGCCTGATAATATCGCCCGCGGCGGGCTGGATCGCTGATCTTATAGTTATTCGGCTCCAGGTCAAAGTAAGTGGCAGCGCCGGAACCGGTACTGACCTCCATTCGCCGGGGATCCCGTTCCTTTACCAGGGCATCCAGTCTGATCCCATGGCTTTCCAGTGTCGCTCCGGGAATACTCTTTTCCACTTCAACATCGATCTCAACCTCTTTTATTTCCCGCCCAAGGATCGTCTCTAAGATGATCCGGCAGAATTCCCCGCCATATTCTTTATTTCGTGCCACCTCCTGGAACAGGAAGTTGTCAATCAGGTTCATGTCTTCCAATTTTTGCATACAGTGTCCTCCTCGCGTGTTTTGTAATAAAAAATCTGATTGGGTATTCCGGCCGAATCAGCCGATAAGATCGCGGCAGAAAGACACCTGCCACGGAAAGAAATCCTCTGGTCTGAGGATTTGAGTAATGGTATTATAACGGACGGTTGCTCAAAAGTCCATGAGGTTTCGATGGAATGTTCAGTTTGTGAAAAAGGGAGAATTTTAATAGATTTTTTTGTGCAGCAAGCCAATGATATCGTGGAGTACGAGCATGGTTTTCGGGCGGAGGATGGACTGTTTCAGCTGCAGATGCTGTTTCCTGTCAAACAGTTGGAAACGGATAAGCGATTGGAATATACGTTGAAATATACGCATGAGCAAAGGGGGTAGAGAACGGCTGGCGGCAGTATGAATTTCTCCTACAAAAGATGGGAACACGGGGACCGGAGCGAAAGGTATAATAACCTTATCCGAGAAAGATATCATGAAATCATCGGAAAATCATCAGGAGAAGGAGAAAAATGCTATGGTAAAGAGGAAAGCCAGATTTGTGACAGCTCTGTTAGCGCTGCTTCTGCTCTTTTCAACGACAGTTGCCGGGGTGCGGGCCGCGGAGCCGGATCCGTCACAGACGCCGGTGGCGGGGGTGCCGGAGGAGTATATCAGGGAGAGACTTTCAGATCCGGAGACAACGTATGTCCGCGTCAAGATATTAGATCCGGCGGGGACGGTGTCAAAGGAACTTCTGAACACGCTGCGGGCGGAGGAAAAGAGCCTTACCGTATCCGTCTATGGGGCTGCAGAAGATCCGTACCCGGAGTATGAGTGGTATATTCACGGATCCAATATTTATTATGAGGTGGAAGAAGATTTTGATCTGGGAGTGTCCATTGATCTTCCGGAGGTCCGGCAGAACGTGGCGGAGGAGATCGCGGACGACAGTGTATGGTTTACCGCCTTTACACTGGATCATAAGGGCGATGTGCCGGATGGAGTCTCGCTCTGCCTGCCCACGGAAAACGCGATGTATGAAAGCCAGCAGGTATATTTCTATGACAGGGAACAGGGAAAGATTACCCATAGTTCCGGATATGCGGGTTATGCCGACGCGTACCCCAATGGCTGGTGGATGTCGGTACACACGTTTAATCCGGGATTTTCCCGGGGAGGCGGCGACTATATCATCACATCTTCCAATCTGGATTATGAGACAAAAGGAGGCTATTATTCAGATATCGCGGAGGCTGAGGCCGAGATCGCGCGCAGACTGGCCTCCGATGACCGGGAGATCACGATCTACATGGGATATTATTATGGAAGGGAATATCAGCTCTCCGTGGAGACGCTGAACGCGGTAAAAGCCAGCGGCAAGACGCTGCACATCCTCTTCCCGGGCGTGGAGGCCTCGGCGACTTATATGTGGACCTTCCGCGGGAGCGAGATGGGAGAGGTCACGGCCCCGGTGGACCTTATTGTGACGTTCCCAATGGCGGAGGGAGATGAGACGGCTGCGACCATCCGGGATGCGGTCATGAATGAGACGCAGAATTTCGTGCTGGATTTCTGGCACAGCGGGTCGCTTCCCGCAGGGACGGATTTCTCCACGCTGATGTTCGGCGATGTGGATGCTTCCCAGGGCGGATATTATTACTACTACGATGAAGAGGCCGGAAAACTCCGCTGCAGCGGCAGGACGTCATATGAAACGTGGATGAACTATGGGAGAGAATGCCTGTTTGTGCGGCTGGAGGACATGACCCACTGCTCCTATTATCTGGTAACGGATATTATGGCGGAAGGCCCGGATGTGGACAACACAATGCCGCAGGAACCGGATCCCGGGACAGGGACGACCGATCCAACGACGCCCGGGACAGGGACGACAGGCCCAACAGATCCAGGGACAGCAGGCCCGACAGAACCGGGAGCCGCGGGTCAGGAAAATCCGGGAACGGGAACGGCTGATCCGGCGGGTCAGCAAGCCGCCGAAACGCAGGCTCCGAAGACGGGAGATGGATATGAGAGAGAATGGTTCGCCCTCTTTGCTTTGCTTTGGGTAATCGCCGCGGTTGTCTGCGCGGTAAGATTCCGCCGGACGAATTGACGGGCAAAGGACGACGAAAAGAAAAAGACGACGTTGGCGCGGGAGGAGGATCCTTCCGCGCCAGGAGTCGTTTTTCGGGGAGATCTTGACGGAGGAGTCTGTCAGTAGTTTTCAAAGATATGGCGCAGTTCCCGGAGGTTTTTCAGCCCCAGTTTGTGGAAAATACTGGTTTTCTGGTTGGCGATGGTTTTCGGGGAGGAGCGCAGATCGTCATGAGCGCCCAACAGGATCTCCAGAAGCCTGCGTTCCGCGTCGGTAAGTGAGGAGAGGATGAGTTCCCGTATCAGGATCTTCTGTGGGGATTTCCTGTGCCAGGTCTCCACTATGATCCGATCCAGAAAGGGAGACTGGTCAGGGGAGATGTATCCGGAGGCAAAGGTCCGGACAGACGTTTCGGTGACAATCTGCCTGTTCTCAGCAGGCCCCAGAAGGAGGAGCTGAGCGTGTGTCCGGAGGCGGAGCGCCCGTCCGACCTCCACTGCCGGCCGGATTTCCCGGACTGAGACAGCCGGGGATATTTCCAGGAGAAGGATGTCCGGATCAATATCTGCGGATCGGGGCAGGATATCTTCGGAATCCAGCGGGATATATGTGACAGAAAAGGCATTTCTGTCTTCGAGAACTTCTGCGATCATGTCCATACATTCATCTGTTTGGTATAACGCCAGGACGGCGGGGAGCTTTCTCATAGTTATTTCCTCAGGTGGTAGATGTCGGCATCATCATAGCAAATGGGGATTTTCTTTTTGGAAAAATTTTTTCCGCTGAGACGGATGCGGTTGTAAAAACGGATCGTGTATAGTATAGTTCAGACAGGAGGAAGATAAGGCATCGGTGCGCCGACGCTGTCGTATAAACATGAAGGAAGACCAAATCGCGGAATTTCTTGAACGGAAGCTGGAATGGTGGAGCTTTTCCAGGCTTCTGGGAGAAGTATACCGGGGCGAGGAGGCGCTGTCGTCCCGCCTGAACCGCAAACTGTCAGAATATGGGCGGTCATCGGAGGAAGACAGGGAAAGCGTCGCCCGAAAGGTTCGCAACTGGTTGAGTGACAGCAACCGTCCGGGCAGCAGAGAGGAACTTTTCCGGATCTGTTTCGCCCTGGCACTGAATGAGGAGCGTGCCGATGCGGTGCTCTGCTCCACGGCGGAGAGCGGGATCCATTACCGGAATCCGAAGGAACTGATCTATGCGTTCTGCCTGAGAGTGGGATATGATTACCCCAGAGCGCAGGAACTGCTGGAATGTATGGGACAAAAGAGCGCGCCTCACAGCGATATGGAGCAGCGAAAGGCGGTGCGCCGGAGCAGCGGGAGCGATTTCCGGCAGTGCGTCACTGTCTCTGTGAGAGATGAATTTAAACGTGTCAGAAACGAGGAGGAACTTCTGGAATTTCTGCAGCGGCATCGGGAAGTGATGGGGCTGCACCACAATACGGCATACGCGAAGTTTCTGCTCATGCTGGAGCGTCTGATGGAGGGCGGCGATGAGGCCGGGTACGCTGGAGCGCCTGATGAGAGAAGATTCAGTATCGATGAAGTGGCGGAAGCCTATCTTGGGATGGGGGTTCCACGGGGCAGAGGCCATACGAAACTCCAAAAGGAGATCCGCAGATACTGGCCTTCCGCAAAAACGGTCAGGGAGATGTACACCAGAAAGGCGGATGTGAACAGAAAGACCCTGCTCCTTTTGTATATCGCCACAGAGGGGATGGGCGGGGAGACGCCGGATGGAGACGGTTTCCGGGAGCACTGCCGCAGGATCGACCTGATGCTGTCCCAGTGCGGTATGGCCCTTCTGGATCCCCATAATCCCTTTGATTTTCTGGTTCTTCAGTCCCTCAGGCTGGAGGGAGAGGACGAGAGCATTAGCTGGAGAATGGAGAGGTTTCTCGGCAGCGTATTCCGGAGTAAGGATGCTGCGTATATCGAAGCAAGAGGAAAGGGAAGGTAAGCAGAGTGAAGGAGGAAATGAGAAAAGGGAACCGCAGGGTTTTGCCGGCAGGATTTGAACTGAACGGGAAATCGCGGATCTACACGATCGAAAAGTATATCAGCGCGGGTTCAAACTCCATTGTCTATCAGGCGTTCTATACGGACAGTCTTATGTCGGGGCACCGCCACATCGTACTGATCAAGGAACTGTATCCTCTGGATGAGAAGGGAAGGATTACCCGGGATGAGGATTGGAATCTGGTAGTCGATCCGTCGGCGGATGCCTTTTTTCAGTATCACAGGAATAGTTTTATTGCCGGAAATCACGCCCATCTCACTCTTTCCGAGAAGGGGAAGGGAAGGATCGCCGAAAATCTGGACTCCTTCGAGGCAAACCGCACAATATACACGGTGCTGACGTCAAAGAAGGGGACGGTCCTCTCGGATCTTCTGGAAAAGAGTGTGGAATTTCCCACCGTGACAGATACGGCGCCCCTGGTAAAAAATCTCTTGCTGGCGCTGTCCGCGTTTCACGAGCAGGGGCTTCTGCATCTGGATGTCAGCCCGGACAATCTCTTTATCCTGGAGGCGGAGGGCGGGAGTTTTCCCACAAACCTGATTCTCCTGGACTTTAACAGCGTCTATTCCATGCAGGACGGCTGGGCCTATGAAAATCATTATTATTTTGGAAAGACCGGCTATATGGCGCCGGAGATCATGCTGCATCGGGAGGAGGAGATCGGTCCCTGGACGGATCTCTACTCTGTCTGCGCACTGTGGTACGAGATCCTCAGCGGGGAGAAACTTCCGGCGCATCTGGAACTGACGGGATGCGGGGAACTGATCTCTCCCTATTCCAGACTGCTGCTCCACGAGAAGGAGCGCACTGCTGTCTGGCTTAACCGCATGTTGGAAAAGGGACTGCAGATCCTGCCGAAGAACAGATATCAGAGTGCGGAGGAGATGCTGGGGGATCTGAAACGTCTTACGGATATCCTCAGCGGGATCGACCGGACGCCTTTCTATGAGGAGACGAAACTGCCTCAGGGCGGAAGGAAGGGGAAAAGGCGTGTGCTTTTTGCCACTCTGGCGTGTACCGTGTTTCTGGCGGCGGGTCTGTGCGCCGGAATCTTCCTTGACCGGCAGATTCGTTCGGAGGAGACCTGGGAGGCTGAGCAGTCCATGGAGCACACAGAACTGGATCTGACGCAGTTCCCGCTGGAGACGGATGAGACGGTGGTGCTGACGGAAAAGAACATCCGCCATCCCCTGGAGGATAACATCATGGTAATGCCGGTTCAGAGCTCCATGTCTGTGAGGATCAATCTGAAAGACTACACACATCCCCGGGATACCACGGAAGTGTTCGAGACGTACGGGATCTTCTGTATTTACAACGGCAAAGGGGACAAGAGAGGGTGGCAGTTCGCGGATCTGACCTATGATTTCTTCTATACGCCGGACAATGTGCTCCATATGGAACTTCCTTTTCAGGACACCAATGATTTTCCCCTGGAGTATATCGGCGTGATCTTTGCCAACTATAACTATACGGAGACTTCCGTGCTTTTGGATATCAGGGACTGCACGCTGATCGATGGAAGTGGGATCGCCCATGAGATCACGGATCTGGAGGGAAGCCACGTCCTCTATTTCGATGAGGAAAACTGGCAGTGGAACCTGCTCTCGGAGCAGAACCTGGATTTCGTGGAAGATTTTGATGATATCTATGGCGGCAAACTGGTGGTGGACGCAGAGGTGGGATTTTTGGATCCCATTCTGGAGGTAAAGTGGGAGAGCGATAATCCGGAGGTGGCGGAAGTGGACGACAAGGGCAGGATATACGCCAACCGCCAGGGACAGGCCACGATCACGGCGACGGTTGTGGACAAGGCGACCGGGGAGACGCGCCAGACACAGATGTTGGTTCATGTGAGATCGAAACTGGGATGAGGAGAAAGATCGCGTTGATGGATCATGTATTTTCAGGAGGCGTCGGACTGAAAGGACAGGCATTGGAGGCGCGCAGGGGAGATACGGAAAAAACTGGGCGGAAAAAACTGGCGCAGATGAAGTCTGAGAGACATTGAAAACCCCCTGAACTTATGATAGAATTGACAGGACGATACCCCCCGGCGGGGCACTGCGGTCTGTCAGAAGAGCGGCCGCCGGCGGATCGGTTGTGAAGGATATCCGAAAAAGCAGAAAGGCGGTTCATAGATATGGAACAGTACAAAAAAGAATTTATTGAATTTATGGTGGAGAGTGACGTGCTGAAATTCGGCGATTTTACGTTGAAGAGCGGACGGAAGTCTCCATTTTTCATGAACGCGGGAGCCTATGTGACAGGTACCCAGCTGATGCGTCTGGGAGAGTATTACGCCACGGCGATCCACGAGAACTTCGGCGATGACTTTGACGTGCTCTTCGGGCCGGCCTACAAGGGCATTCCCCTCTCGGTGGCCACTGTCATTGCCTACGCGAAGCTCTACGGTAAGGAGATCCGTTATTGTTCCAACCGCAAGGAGGTCAAGGATCACGGCGATACCGGTATCCTTCTGGGCAGCAAGATCAAAGACGGCGACCGTGTGGTTATCATTGAGGATGTGACCACCTCCGGCAAATCCATCGAGGAGACCTTCCCGATCCTCATGGCGCAGGGAGACGTGCAGATCAAGGGACTGATGGTGTCCTTGAATCGCATGGAGGTCGGACTTGGCGGAAAGGTCAGCGCTCTGGATGAGATCCGGGAAAAATACGGTTTTGAGGCCCGGGCCATCGTTTCCATGGCGGAAGTGGTGGAGTGCCTGTACAATAAGCCCTGTCAGGGAAAGATTCTGATCGATGACACATTGAAGGCGGCGATTGACGCATACTACAACAAATACGGTGTGAAATAGAGAGGGTCAGATGTGAAAGAAAAAGGGCGGCCGGGAAGCAGGGCAGTGCGGATTGTCCTGTTTTTCGCGTATCTGGTCATTCTGATTTATCTTCTTTTCTTCGCGGAATCCTTTGGCAGAGGAATATCAGATGACTATCGTTATAATTTTGTTCCGTTTACGGAGATACGCCGATATCTGACATACTGGGAGACCATCGGGATTTTCGGAGTTCTTTTGAATCTGGTGGGAAATGTGGCGGCGTTCATGCCTTTCGGGTATTTTTTGAGCGCATTGACAGATAATAGACTAAAGGCTATATCTGTCCTGCTGTTTTCCATGGAGTTCTCCATCCTGGTGGAGGTTATCCAGCTCTTTACCCGTCTGGGAAGCTGCGATATCGACGATGTGATTTTAAATACACTGGGAGGATGGATCGGCTGTCTGATCTACAAGGCGATCCACAAGATAAGAAATGGCAATAGATGACAGCAGAAGACGAAGAATGCGCCGGGAGAAGAGAAAACCGGTGTCCACAGAGACGATCGCGGCAGTGGGCCTCTCCGCAGCGGCCATTGCGGTATTTGTCCTGTTTATCGCGTTGTCCGCGGGAAGCGGCGGCAATACGCCGGCGCTGCTGGGAGGTTTAAGTATTTTCGCCCTGATCGCGGCTATCGCGGCGTTGGTTATGGGGTTCCGGGCCAGGAAGAATGAGAATTTCGACAAACTGTTTCGGATACTGGGTGTGGCTCTGCCGCTGATCGCGGTACTTCTGTGGGCAGGGCTCTATTTACTTGGCATGTTTCTGGGGTAGGAGCCCCCATGGGACAGACGGAATTTCCCGGGATAAGAAAATAGAATCGAGGAAGAGAGAAGATGGGCAGCATTTGTTTTTATGAACCTTCGGAGGAATTGCAGGAGAGGTATGATCTGGCGGCGGAGCGAATTCGGGAGATTCCCGGGGAGCACTGTCTGCCGGAGCGCTTTTGGCTGTATTTCACGGAGGTTTCCGATTTTGTTGGGCAGGTACAGGAGATCTATGAGCGGCAGAGAAGCGGTCAGCTGGAACAGAGGACGGAAGAGGAAGGAAAAAGAGACAACGAAGCTCTCTATGGAAGGCTTGCGCCCGGCACCTATGAAAAAGGAATGCTGAATCCCGCGCATGCGGTAGAGACACTGGGAGAGGAAGTCGGCGGCATGCTCAGCTTTCTCTACAGTGATATGCTCTCCATGATACCGGCGGCTTTTGAGGGACGCCAGGATCTTCTGACCATATGGAGCGAGCTGTTCCTGCAGGTGTACGGCTGTTTTACCGAGGAACTGGAAGGGGCGGACAGCCGGTGGGAGTTCACACCGGAGCAGCTTCACAATATCAGCAGGAACGTGAAGGATGCGGTGTACTGGTTTTATCATGACTACTGCGAGATCTTCGCGGCGGAGCCGGTCATGACCATGGTGGATCCCGGATACGATTTCTTCACGTCGATTGTGATGGACAGCGACCTTTCGGACAACCGATATCTCTACCGTTACGGTTCCTTTATCGGGGAGAATGAGCTTCGGATGGCGGATTTTCTGCGAGGCCTTCCAGAGGAGAAAATCGCGGCCATGGCCCGGACTTTCACGGAGGGATATCGGATCGGATTTGCCGTGACACGCAAAGACATCACGAAGAAAAAGACCGTAAAGATCGAGTTCCCCATCGGATTTGAGAGGGTAGTGCGGGAAGCGGTAAAACAGTTTGCCGATATGGGACTTTCCGTCGTGATCTCCCGGGAGTCGGTTACCTCCTTCGCGGGGCGGGGAAACGGCAAACGTGGATGCTATTCCACTTCTCCCAACCGGCAGTTTGACTATGACCACAAGGATGATCGGGCGTACTATTTTGACAAGTCCTTTGTGGAGCGCAGGCTGGAGGTCCTGCGGGACACCTTTGAGAAACACAGAGAGCAGGCGGCGGTCTACGGGGGACCGGCGGTCATCGAGGTCTTCGGGGAGACGCCCTTTGAGCCTGAGAACAAGCCGGAGAAAAAGAACTATTCTCAGAAACAGAATGAGCTGAATGTCTACCATGCGTCCCGTTCCGGGGAGATTACCAACACCTATGTGCCGGGGGATTCCTACAGTTTTACGATCATCGCCTTTCCGCTGCCCTCCATCGGGCCGGATTTCGAGGAAATCTTTGCCAGGACGGTGGAGGTCAACACCCTGGATTACACCCTGTATCAGCGGATGCAGCAGAAGATCATCGATGTGCTGGATCAGGGGACCCATGTGCATGTTACCGGCCGGGGCGACAACCACACGGACATTACCGTGGCGCTGCACCCGCTGAGAGATCCCGCGAAGGAGACGAATTTCGAGAACTGCGTCGCCGACGTGAACATTCCGGTGGGAGAGGTCTTTACCTCGCCCCTTCTGGAGGGGACAAGCGGTGTGCTCCATGTGACGAAGGTCTATCTGGGAGAGCTGTGCTACCGGGATCTGGAACTGGTCTTCGAGGACGGCATGGTTACCTCCTGCACCTGCGGCAATTTTGCCACGGAGGAGGAAAACCGTAACTATGTGACAGACAATGTGCTCTATCATCACAAGACCCTTCCCATGGGAGAGTTTGCCATCGGAACCAACACGACGGCCTACCGGATGGCCCGGGACTTTGGCATTGCCGACAAGCTGCCGATTCTGATTGCAGAGAAGACGGGGCCTCACTTCGCGGTGGGGGATACCTGCTATTCCCACAGCGAGGATGTACCCATGTACAATCCCGACGGAAAGGAGGTCATCGCCCGGGAGAACCGTTTCTCTCTCATGAGGAAGGAAGATCCCTCGAAGGCCTATTTCAACTGTCACACGGACATCACGATCCCTTATAATGAGTTGAAGGATATCACGGTGGTCTGTGAGGATGGAAGACAGATTCCTGTCATCAGAGACGGAAAATTTGTGGTTCCGGGGACGGAGGAGCTGAATCTTCCGCTGGAGTGACAGGCGAGATATCGGTTCATGGATTTGTAAAGTTACACTTCAATATAAATACATCAAGAAAAGGAGAAAGAGAATATGGCAAAAGTAGGTATTGTAATGGGCAGTGATTCCGATATGCCGGTTATGGCAAAGGCGGCGGAGATCCTGGATAAGCTGGGGATCGATTATGAGATGAAGATCATCTCCGCGCACCGGGAGCCGGATGTGTTCTTTGAGTACGCGAAGAGCGCGGAGGAGAAGGGCTTTAAGGTAATCATCGCGGGAGCCGGCAAGGCGGCGCATCTCCCGGGAATGTGCGCGGCGATTTTCCCGATGCCGGTCATCGGTATTCCCATGAAAACGTCGGATCTCGGCGGTGTAGATTCCCTGTATTCCATCGTACAGATGCCAAGCGGCATTCCGGTGGCGACCGTTGCCATCAACGGCGGGCAGAATGCAGGGATTCTTGCAGCGAAGATTTTGGCCACATCAGATCCTGCACTGCTGGAGCGCCTGAAGGATTACAGCAGGGAGTTGAAGGAGCAGGTGGAGCAGAAGGACGCAAAACTCCAGGAAGTTGGCTGGAAGAACTATTAAATCAAAGATAACATAGCAGGAGGTTGAGAATGGATTATAAGAATGCGGGAGTGGATATCGAGGCGGGATACGAGTCCGTGGAATTGATGAAACAGTATGTGAAACGCACGATGCGCCCGGAGGTGCTGGGCGGCCTGGGCGGATTTTCCGGGGCTTTTGATCTGTCCGCCATCAAGGATATGGAGGAGCCGGTGCTCCTGTCCGGAACGGACGGCGTAGGTACCAAGATCAAGCTGGCGTTTCTTCTGGACAAGCATGACACCATCGGCATCGACTGCGTTGCCATGTGCGTCAACGACGTGGCCTGTGCCGGCGGCGAGCCATTGTTTTTCCTGGATTACATAGCCTGCGGCAAGAATTATCCCGAGAAGATCGCGACGATTGTCAGCGGTGTGGCTGAGGGATGCCGCCAGGCGGGCGCTGCCTTAATCGGCGGCGAGACAGCGGAGCATCCGGGGCTGATGCCGGAGGAAGAGTATGATCTGGCCGGGTTCGCGGTAGGCGTGGTGGACAAGAAGGATATCATCACAGGCGAGAATCTGAAGGATGGGGATGTGCTTATCGGCATGGCTTCCACAGGCGTACACTCCAACGGATTCTCCCTGGTGCGCAAGATCTTTCCCATGGATAAGGAGACCCTGATGACCTATCATGAGGAACTCGGGACGACCCTGGGAGAGGCTCTTTTAGCGCCCACAAGAATCTACGTGAATGCACTGAAATCCATCAGGGACGCGGGTGTGCGGATCAAGGCCTGCAGCCACATTACCGGCGGCGGATTCTACGAGAACATTCCGAGAATGCTGCCAGAGGGAAAACATGCGGTCATTGAGAAACATTCTTATGAGGTTCCCGCAATTTTCAAGATGATGGCCCGGGAAGGCGACGTGGAGGAGCATGTGATGTACAACACCTACAATAT
>ERZ1643246.244-NODE-244-length-71963-cov-24.036338_pt1 | contig 71963 bp, 59 predicted proteins | sample MGYA00579265_ERZ1643246 | MGnify/ENA primary metagenome ERZ1643246 (study PRJEB29033, sample SAMEA4952261) | chicken gut metagenome | biome: Broiler Chicken; feature: Gastrointestinal Tract; material: Caecum | place: Ireland | collected 2018 | study: Broiler... | reverse complement strand
TTAATCGGTAATTAGAATTTACTTTTTCTAAATATATTTTACTTTTTCAATTGACCTTTTTTATACTACATTTTCAAATTTATTGTGTGTAAAAATTATAAACTAAATTGTTGTACTTTTCTTATATGTAGTATTACAATTATAAATTGTTGTATTTTTCTTATAAATATTGACATTTAGTGGTATACTAGTGTAAAATTATGTGATATGGGGCGTGTTTTCGCTTTATATTTTTTAAATTACTAAATGAAATGGGGAATTAAAAAATGAGTATTTATAGAACTCATACTTGTAATGAAATTAGTTTAGACGATGTTGGAAAACATGTAAAAATTGCAGGTTTTGTTGAAACAATACGTGACTTTGGAGGCTTAGTATTCTTAGATATCCGCGACATGTATGGTGTTACACAAGTTGTTACATCTGGAAAAAGCGAAGATGTAGATTTTGCATCAAGAATTCCAATTGAGTCTAGTGTATCTGTTGAGGGAACTGTAAGAAAAAGGGCTCCTGAAACAGTAAATGAAAAAATAAAAACAGGTCTTGTTGAAATTGCTATTGAAAAAATAGAAATCTTAGGCAAAAGAACTAAAGACCTACCTTTTGAAGTAAATTCAAATCAAGAAGTTAGAGAAGATTTAAGACTTCAATATCGTTTTTTAGACTTAAGAAACAATAAATTAAAAAATAATTTAATATTAAGAGCTAAACTTTTACAATATTTAAGAAATCAAATGATTGAGCAAGGATTTTTAGAGGTTCAAACTCCTGTACTTACTAGTTCTTCACCAGAAGGTGCAAGAGACTATTTAGTACCAAGTAGATTACATCCTGGTAAGTTTTACGCTTTACCACAAGCTCCTCAACAATTTAAGCAATTACTCATGGTTTCTGGCATAGATAAATATTTCCAAATTGCTCCATGCTTTAGAGATGAAGATGCAAGAGCAGACAGATGTCCAGGTGAATTTTATCAATTAGATATGGAAATGTCTTTTGCAACACAAGAAGATGTTTTTTCTGTTATAGAACCTGTTATGTACAATACATTTAAAACATTTTCTAATAAAAAAGTTGCTGCATATCCTTTTCCTAGAATACCATATCGTGAAGCAATGATAAAATACGGAAGTGATAAACCAGACTTAAGAAATCCATTATTTATTATAGATTTAACAGACTTTTTCCAAAAATGTACTTTCAAGCCATTTCACAATAAAGCTGTTCGTGCAATAAAAGTTACTGGTCATATGTCAAAAGGATTCCATGAAAAAATGCTTGAATTTGCTAAGTCAATTGGTATGGGCGGTCTTGGATATTTGGAAGTACAAGAAGATTTAAGCTATAAAGGACCAATAGATAAATTTATTCCAGATGATTTAAAGAAAGAATTATTAAATATAGCAGATTTAAAAGTTAATGATACTATATTCTTTATTGCAGACGACGAGCCAATTGCAAATACTTTAGCAGGTCAAATTAGAACAGAACTTGGAAAAAGACTAAACCTAATAGATGAAAACGTATTTAGTTTTTGTTGGATAATAGATTTCCCTATGTATGAATTAGATGAACGTGGAAAATTAGACTTTTGCCATAATCCATTTTCTATGCCACAGGGAGGTCTAGAAGCGTTAAATACTATGAAACCATTAGATATTTTAGCTTATCAATATGACATAGTTTGTAATGGCATAGAACTTTCTTCTGGAGCAGTAAGAAACCATGACCCTAAAGTTATGGTAAAAGCTTTTGAAATTGCAGGTTATACAGAAGAAGATGTAAAAACCAAGTTTGGTGCATTATATAACGCATTTCAATACGGTGCTCCACCACATGCAGGTATTGCACCAGGTGTTGACAGAATGTTAATGCTTTTAACAGACTCTGAAACTGTACGTGATGTTATAGCATTCCCAATGAACAGTAAATCTCAAGATTTATTAATGGGTGCTCCAAGCATAGTTACTAAAGAGCAATTACAAGATGTCCACATTAAATTAGATTTACCAGATAAGAAATAAGTTTTTAGGAAATTGGGACCAGATCTAAATTTCTCATTTGAAGAAATTTAGATCTGGTCCCAATTTCCTAATTTCCAAGTTTGCCTCTCACATACTCGTATACCATAATCCCTGTTGCTACAGATGCATTTAAGCTTTCTGTTTTTCCTAGCATTGGAATTTTTACTTTTTTGTCTGCAATTTCTTGTATTTCTTTTGAAACACCATTTGCTTCATTTCCAATTACTATAACTTTATTTTTATATTGTATGTTATAAATACTTTCATCAGTGTCTAAAGATGTTACTACTACTTCAAAGCTATGTTTTTTTACTTCTTTTAAAGTATCTAATAAATTTTCTGTTTCTATTATATTTACTCTAAATATTGCCCCCATTGTTGAACGTACTACTTTTGGATTATATGGATTTGCACTATTTTTTGAAAGTATAATTTGTTTTAAGTCTGCACTATCTACTGTTCTTAGTATTGTTCCCAAATTTCCTGGGTCTTGTATCCCATCTAATGCTATAATTATATCTTCATTATAATTAATTTTATTAGTATTATTTTTCTTTTCTACAACGGCTAATACGCCCTGTGGAGTTGTTACATCAGATATTGATAAAAACACTTTTTTAGTAACATATAAACAATTATTTTTTGCAATATCATATAATAAATTTTGCTCTAGTTTTACCACTTCTTCGCAGTCTTCACAAATTACTATATATTTGATTCCTGCATTTTCTTCTATTGCTTCTTTTACTAGCTTTATGCCCTCTATAATGTAGCAATTTGTTTCATCTCTATACTTTTTCTCTTTTAATTTTTTTATATACTTTATTGTTTCGTTATCTTTACTTGAAATGACCTGCATCTTTCCTCCTTATCATTTATTTTGACTTCCATCTTTACCTTCAGTAAGTTCTTTATTATTTTCTTCTATGCAACTGCATACCAAACGTAAAAACTCTTTTACATCATCTACAACATTTTTTACATCTTTTAATGTTATATATGGCTCTACACCTGTAGAAAATCTAATTCTATTTCCGTATTTTTGAATTAATTTATTTATCATGTCTTCTGGATAGTTGTTGTTTTCAAAATAAAATACCACATTTTCCATTCGTTGTGCAATTTTTGCAATACTTACTTTTCTTGAAAGTTCCTTTATTCTAACAATTTCAATTAAATTTTCCAACTCATCTGGCATTTTTCCATATCTGTCTATAATTTCGTCTATTACATTTTGTATATCTTCTTCTGTTCTACATAATGCAATATTTTGGTATATTTCAATTTTTTGACTACTATCTTTAATAAAGTCATCAGGTATATAACTTGAAATATTTAAGTCTATTTGTACATCTTTTTCTTCCTCAACTTGTATTCCTTGACTTTCTTTCATAACTTCATCTAATAATTTGCAATATGTATCATATCCTACTTGCTCCATATGTCCATGTTGAACTTCTCCTAGCATACTTCCTGCGCCTCTTATTTCTAAGTCCCTCATAGCAATTTTAAATCCAGAGCCAAACTCTGTAAATTCTTTTATTGCTTTTAGCCTTTTGTCTGCAACTTCTGATAATAGTTTGTTACGTTTATATGTAATATATGCATATGCTTGTCTATTACTTCTACCAACTCTACCTCTTATTTGATATAACTGTGATAGCCCAAGCCTTTCCGCATTTTCTACAATTATTGTATTTGCATTTGGCATATCTATTCCAGACTCTAAAATTGTTGTACAAACTAAAACGTCTATCTCTTTATTTATAAAAGCTTCCATTATTTCTTCTAGCTCTTTGCCTGACATTTTTCCATGTGCATATGATACTTTTGCTTCTGGCACAAGTTTTGCAACATCATCTGCTTTTTTTGCTATTTGCTCTACATTATTAAATAAATAAAATACTTGTCCTTCTCTTTCAATTTCCTTTAAAATAGCTTCTCTTATAATTTCTTCGTCATATTCTAATACATATGTTTGAACAGGTCTTCTATTTTGAGGTGGCTCATATATTACAGACATATCTCTAACACCTAAAATAGACATATGCAAAGTTCTAGGTATTGGAGTTGCTGTCATTGTTAGTACATCTACACTATTTTTTAGTTGTTTTATCTTTTCTTTATCTTTTACACCGAAACGCTGTTCCTCATCTATAATAAGTAATCCTAAGTCTTTAAACTCTACGTCTTTGCTAAGCAACCTATGTGTACCTATAACTACATCTAACTCCCCTAGCTTTAATTTTTTTATTACTTCTTCTTGTTCTTTTTTTGTTCTAAATCTATTTAGCAAGTCTACCCTTATTGGGAATTCTTCCATTCTAGATTTAAATTCTTCGTATTGTTGGTTTGCAAGAACTGTTGTCGGTACTAAATAAGCAACTTGTTTTTGATCCATAACAGCTTTAAAGGCTGCTCTTATTGCAACTTCCGTTTTTCCATAACCAACATCTCCACATAAAAGTCTGTCCATTGGAATAGGCTTTTCCATGTCCTTTTTTACTTCTTCTATACATCTTAGTTGGTCATCTGTCTCTTGATATGGAAAACCATCTTCAAATTGTTTTTGCCATGGTGTATCTTTTGAAAACTCAAAACCTTTAATATGTTGTCTTTTAGCATATAGTTCTACTAGGTCTTTGGCAATTACTTCTAAGTTTTTCTTTACTTTAGATTTAGTGTTTTCCCATTCTTTTGTACCTAGTTTATTTAATTTTGGTGAAGTATCTCCTCCCCCTATATATTTTCTTACATTGTCTAAGCTATCTGTTGGAACGTATAAAACATCGTCATTTCTATATTTAATTTTAATATAGTCTTTTGTTATTTTATCTGCAGTCGTAATAGTATTTACTCCCATAAACTGCCCAATACCATGAAGTTTATGTACAACCAAGTCCCCCTCTTTTAGGTCTGCAAATACAATTTTTTCTCCTTGCTTAAATGCACTGCTTTTATACTTTTTCCTTTTAGAAGTTTCTTCAAAACTATTTGATAAATTAATTACAACTAATTTTAAGTCGTAGTTTTGAAAACCTGCTGAAAAGGCTCCAAGAGTAACAACTATTTCTCCTGAATTTACTTCCTTTATTTCTTCTTCATATTTATAAATTATCTCTTTTTCTTTTAAAAGCTCACATATCTTATTTGCAGTAGTTTCGTTTCCACCTAGTATTATAACTTTATTCTTTTTTACATATTCTTTTAAATCTGATATAAGTAAGTCTATTTCTGCTTTATAATAATTTATTTCTCTTATTGTAAAACTAAATTTTAAAATATTTTTTATAATATCGTTTTGTTCCAAATATATTATTTGCTTTTTTGAATAATCATATTCATAGTCACTAACATTTTTTATAGATTCTGGAACAATCCTTTCTTTTTCTATTAATGACTTTATTAAATTGTTATTTTCTATAACTATATTTTCTTTTCTCTGCTCTACTTTAGAGTTTTCATCAATAAAAATTAAGTATTTTTCTGACAAATAGTCTAAAAAATAATCTTGCTTTTCATAAAATTCATTAAAATATTTGTCTATTTTACTTATAGTTTCTCCATTTTTTATTAGCTCAATATCTTCATCTATATTTTTATAGTTTTCTTCTATCTTTTTTATTACTTTTGAGATATCATTCGTTATAAACTCATGTGCTGGAAATATTGTAATATTTTGTATCATCTCTGTAGATCTTTGTGAGTCTATTTTAAAGTATCTAATAGAGTCTACCTCATCTCCCCAAAACTCTATTCTAACGCCTACTTTATCTGAAAGTCCTACATCTACAATTCCACCACGGATACTAAACTGTCCTTGTCCTTCTATTAAATTACTTCTTTCATAACCAAGTTTTACAAAAGTTTGCTTTAACTCTTCTATTGAATAGCTTTGCCCAACTTTAAAGTCCACTATATTTTCATATAGCTCTTCTTTACTAATCATTTTTTGCATGACCGCTTCTATTGTAGTAACAATTATAAGTGGTTCTTTAGATTTTTCTTGTAATACCATTTTATTTAAAATAGCTATTCTCTCATATGGTAAGTCTTTACTTTCTGCAATATAGTCATATGGTGCTATTTCTCTTTTAGGAAAGAAATAGACTTGTTTAAAAAAGTATTTTAAATCTTTTACTAACTTTTTAGCTTGAATTTCGTTATATGTAACTACACAAACTTTTCTTTTTGTACTTTCTAATATTGCAGAAATCACATTTGCTTTTGACACGTTAGATAAGCCCGATATTGCTATCGGACTTATTTTTTCTTTTACATTTTCTACTATTTCTGCAAACTTTTTATTATTTGCTAATTCTTGCACTAAAAATTTCATTTTAATTTTCCTTCTTAACTATTATACTTTATTTTTATAAAAATTGGAAGGTTTTTTAGTTAATTTACTCTTTTAGTTTTACAATCTATTTTTACTTTTGCAATTAACCTATATTATATATTCATTTATAAAAACAGCACTACGTTATTTACTTCTTTAGTGCTGTTTCTTTGCGTTACACTCCTATTTTCTTAAATTCTTCTGCTCTTTTTACCTTTTGGGTTGTTGTTTTTATTAAAGGCTCATCTGTAACTTGAATTTCTTTAATGTGCTTATATTCTGGCATTTGTGTGTTTATTTTTTCTTTTATTTCTTTCCAAATAATATCTTTGTATTCACTTTTTTTAGCATCTGGATATAATCCTTTCATTTCCTCTTCACTATAAACTATTTTAGCTGAAATTACATAGTCTTTATCTTTATTTGGTTTGCCATATACAATATTTTCTGCAACAAATGGTAATTTACTAATTAGAAATTCTATTTCTTGTGGATATATATTCTTACCATTTTTTAGTACAATAACATCCTTTTTTCTACCTGTTAAGAATAAAAATCCTTTTTTGTCTAAATATCCTAAGTCTCCTGTATAAAACCAACCATCTTTTAAAACTTTATTAGTCTCTTCCTCATTTTCATAATATCCAAGCATTACATTAGGACCTTTTACAACAACCTCTCCTATTCCTTCTTCATTAGGATTATCTATTTTCACTTCTTCATTTACCATTACTAAACCTGCTGCTCCAGGATTTTTCTTATAGTCTGCCTCTGCAGATACAACTGGTGAAGTTTCTGTTAATCCATAACCTTGAATTATAGAAATTCCAAAACTATTTAATCCCAGTATTGTACTTTTATCTGCTGGAGCTCCACCAATTATTACGAGTCTTATTTTTCCTCCAAGGTTATCTATAATTTGCTTATATACTTTTTTTCTTAAGTCTATATGTATTTTAGTAAGCCCATTTGTTATAGGTTTCATAAAATTAATTAATTTCTCTTTTCCTTGTTCTTTTATTCCTTTATTTATTTTTTTATAAACAATATCTACCATTAATGGAACTGTTATAAATACAGTTATTCCATAGTCTTTTAAATTATCTACAACATATCTTAGTCCATCACAAAAAGCTACTGTTGCTCCACAATATAAGCAACCATAAAGAAAAGTTATTGTACATTCAAATGTATGGTGTATTGGTAAAAAAGAAAGAAGTACATCTGTATCATACATTAAAACAAAATATGGCATTGCATTAATATTACTGCAAACATTATATTGAGAAAGCATAACTGCCTTTGCTGCAGCTGTAGTTCCTGATGTAAATAACATTATAGACATTTTTTGGTTGTCTATTTTAATATTCTCATACCTATTATCTCCACTATTTAATAGTTCCTCACCTTTTTGTATTAACTCACTGTATTTTATTATATTAGGATTTTCTACGTCATCCATGCAAATTAAATATTGTAAATTAGTGTCGCCTTCTTTTTTTATTTCTTCAAATACATTAACATATTTTTCATCAAACACTACTGCATCTGCTTTACTTCTTTTAATAAGTGATTTTATCTCTGTATCTGGTAAAGCTTTATCTAATGGAACTATTACCATATCTCCTGTTACTGTCGCAATATATGTTACACACCAGTTATAACTGTTATTACCAATTACAGCAACTCTTTTTCCTTCTAAGCCCATATTTAAAAGAATTGTTGACAATTTTTTCGCATCATTTTTAAATTGGTTAAATGTTTTTACTATAATTTCTGAATTCTTATTTGTAGCATCTTTTTTATATTCAAATGCTATTTTATCTCCATATTTTGTAACTGCTCTGTCTAGTAATTGTCTAAAATCTTTAATATCTCCCATTACATGTCCTTTAGTTGGTTTTATTTTTTTACTCATTAGACTTCTCTCCTTAATTTTATGTTTTTTATTGCCTATAAAACTTAGTTCTCATTTACATTTCGCACTTATTATAACATAATATCTAACTAAAGTAAATTACTTGTTATTTTAAATTTAATGCTATATTGCCATTAATAATTCAAAATAACAAGTAATTTATAAATCAATTTATATTATAAGTTAAAAATTATATTAATTTACTTTTATCTAGTTTATAACCACTCGCCATATTTTTTTATATATAATTTTTTTACTATAGATGCAAGCATACAATATAAAAATGCAACTCCTAATATAACAACTATATATGTAAGAGGTATTGGCACAAAACCTATAATAGAGCCCAGAGGTGTAAATGGTATTAACAATGTAACTAAACTTATTAATATTGTTGTAGCATATACTGCATTTGAAGCATGTGTTTCAACAAAAGGTCTTTTACTACTTCTTATTACATGTAAGCCCATCATAGTAGAAATAATACCATAACAGAACCATGTTGTTTGGAATAACTCTGCTGTTCTTATACCAAAAGCAAACCATAATAATGCAAATACCACTAAGTCAAATATAGAACTTGTTGGTCCCATATAATACATAAATCTTTTTATGCTCTTCATGTCCCATCTTCTTGGTTTTTGTACATATTCTTTGTCTACATTATCATATGGAAGCGAAAGTTGTCCTAAGTCATATAGCAAACTTTGTACTAACAATTGTATTGGTGTTAATGGGAAAAATGGTAATACTAAACTTGCAATCATAACAGATATTACCTCTCCAAAGTTTGAACTTACCGCAATTTTTATGTACTTTAACAAATTACCAAAAGTCTTTCTTCCTTCAATTACACCATCTGTTAAAACATTTAAGTTCTTTCTTAAAAGAATTATATCTGCTGTTTCCTTTGTTATATCTACCGCAGTGTCTACAGAAACTCCAACTTCTGCACTATTTAATGATGGGGCATCGTTTATTCCGTCTCCCATGTATCCTACAACATTTCCTGCTTTTCCTAATACTTGTACAATTCTAGATTTTTGTATTGGAGATAATTTTGCAAATACATTGGTCTTTTTTAATAATCGCATTAACGCTGTATCTGACAACTTTTCTATCTGGCTACCTAAAACAATTTTATCTGTATTTATTCCTACTTCTTTACATATAGCTTTAGTTACATATTCGTTGTCACCAGTAAGCACCATAACGCGTATTCCGTCTCTATTTAATCTCTTTATTTCTTCTTTTGCACTTGCTTTTGGTGGATCTAAAAATCCAACAAAGCCAATAAGTGTCATTTTTGTTACATCTTTTACTGTATAATCTTTTAGCTCTTCTATAATTTCTTTTTTGCATATTGCAATTATTCTTAAACCTTCCTGGTTTAAGTTTTTAGCCATTTCTTCTAGTCTTTTTTTATCATCAGTTTTTAGTGGCGATACTTTACCCATATATTCCATTGATGTACATTTAGAAATTATTTCTTCCACTGCTCCTTTAGTAATCATAAGTTTTTCTTTGCCATTACTTACAATTACAGAAAGGCATCTTCTAGTAAAATCAAATGGGATTTCGTCTAATTTTTTATACTCTTTTGAAATTTTATAAAGTTTTTCTTGTTTTATTTTTTTAACAATAGCCTTATCTATACTTCCTTCTAAGCCTTCTTGGAAATATGCGTTTATAAAAGCATATTTTAAAACTTCTTCATCTTCCTCTCCATTTACATTTAAGTACTTTTCAAGTACTATCTTATCTTGTGTTAATGTTCCTGTCTTATCAGTACAAAGAATGTTCATAGCCCCAAAAGATTGTATACTATTAAGCTTTTTTACTATTGTCTTTTTATGTGCCATGTTTATAGCACCTTTTGCTAAACTAGAAGATAGTATTACAGGTAAAAGTAATGGAGTAATTGCTATAGATACAGCTACAGCAAATGTAAAAGCAACTAACGTATCGTGTCTCATACTGTTTATAAAAAATGCAACAGCTATAAATACCACCATAAATCTAATAAGTAATTTACTTACACTATCTATCCCATTTTCAAAACTAGTTTTTGGCTTTCCTACTTGAATTGTTTGTGCAACTTTTCCAAAATAAGTATTGTCTGCCGTTTTAAAAACTATTCCCTTTCCTGTACCACTCATTACATTTGTGCCCATAAAACAAATTGTGTCTATATCTGTTATATCTTCTATTTTGTTTTCTGTTTTATGCTCTGATACCTCATTTTTTCTCACTGCATCAGACTCTCCAGTTAATGACGACTGTACTAAATATAAATCATTTGCCTCAATTACCTTTAAATCTGCTGGTATTAAATCTCCTGCTGCCAAACTTACAACATCTCCAACAGTTACTTGATCAAGTGGTATTTTTTCTTCTTTTCCATTTCTTATAACTGTTGTCTTTACAGAAACCATTTTCTTTAGTTTTTCTGCTGCTTTATTTGATTTATATACTTCAAAGAATTCCAAAAACGAACTTATAATTATTAAGACTAAAATTACTATAATATTAGCATAACTTGGAGTCTCTGGTAAAACTACATCTGTATAAATAAGTAGCAAAGTAATTACCAGCAAAATTATATTAAAAGAACTAAATAAACTTTTAAGTAAAAAATGATACCATTTTTTAGGTTTTGCTTGTTTTATTACATTTAAACCATATTTTGCTTGATTTTCTTTTGCTTGTCTTTCTGTTAAACCTTCTTTATTAAAATTATGCTTTTCCAAAAATTCTTCTACAGAATAAATACAATCTTTTTTATAAATTTCATAAATATCTTTATTTTCTTCTTTAGTAGCCATTTTATATTATATAAGACATTTTAAAAATTTAAAATAATATCTCCTACTGATATTTAGTAGATTTAAAAATTAATTAGTAATTTTTTAATGTCTTATTCTCCTTTCCTCTTTTTTTCTTTTGTTATTTTAACATTATTTCCTCAATATGTTAATAAAATTTAATAAATTTATAAATTTTCTAAATATATTTTACTTTTTCAATTGACCTTTTAATTTTATAAATTTATTAATATTATTTTTATTGTCTTGTATAATTAACTATATTATTTTTTATATCTAATTTGCATCTGTATTTTTTAATTTAATCTTTCTATTTATATTTTTTTAATTTTATATTACTCTACTTTTCTTTCCCCTCTATAGTTTTCCTGTTTTCCACATAATTTTTCATATTCTTTACATTTTATTTTATACTCTAATTGCTGAGTTAAATATCTATAATACATATATGCCTGTTCATATTGCATAATAGGATTAAACATAGTATTGTCGCCCATCATAGGGTCATATCCCATGTCATAGTTCATATAAGGTGGATATCCGTAATTATTCATATCCATATTTTTATCCATAAGCTCCTCCTTATTTAATGTAAGGCTATAAGTCTTACAAGTTGCCAATATAATATTGTTTAAAACATAATGTTTATCTAATTATTTTACAAAATTTTAAACAACTAATATCTATACCTCTTTATAATAATTTATATTCTTGATATAAAAAAATATTACAACTTTTTAGTCTGCATATTTTTCTGCAAAAAATTTTTTATTATAATACCAGCCAAAATAATTAATACACCTAGCAAAACTGTGGATAGAATAAACTTAATATTTATACTTTGTATTTCAAAATTTGGAATAAAATTTAATATAAAAAATACATATATGCTTGCAATTACCCCTTGAAGTAATTTTCCAATTACATATTTTTTCATAGATAAGTCTGTTTTTGCTACAATACTTGAAACTTGCAATAGCACAGAAATCCCACCAAATCCTAATAAAAATGCTGAAAGTATAATGCTTAAATTATAATTTACAATTGAAGATTCACTTACAAGTTTTACTCCATTTGTAAGCTCGATAAGCCCTGCTAATATTGGCTTTACAAACTCTGTATTTATTCCAATATTTGTTGCTATAGGAGATGCCATTTTAGATATTATTTCTAGAATACGACTATTATTAAGTATAGAAATTATTATAGAAAATATAACTACAAACCCACCAATTATAAGTATTGTACTAATTGCATTTTTTATACTTTCACCTAAAATTCCACCTAAAGTTTTATTATCTTTTTGTGTTGTGTCTACACTATATCTATCCCATTTTATTTTATCTTTCTTTTTCATAAATCCAAATAAAATTCCTACTGTAATACATGCAAGTATATGCGTAACTAACAAAATGATGCCTATTGTTTGATTTTTGAATAAACTTATTCCAACAGTACCAACTATAAATAGCGGTCCTGAGTTATTTGTAAAAGCCAGCATTCTTTCTCCTTCGTCTTTAGTACAAAGGCCATTTTCTCTTAAGTGACATACAATTTTGGCCCCTACTGGATACCCACTAATCAATCCCATTAAGAACGCATATGCCCCTTCTCCAGGGACTTTAAAAATTGGTCTCATAAATTTATTTAAGTGCTTACCTATCATTGGAATAAAATTAGTATGATTTAAAAGTTCAGTTGCTACAAAAAATGGAAATAATGTTGGCACTACAGAATTTGCCCATAAAAGTAGCCCTTCTTTTGCAGAAGGTAAATTAGTACTAGAAAATATTACTAAGCATAAAATAAAAGTGCAAAAAATTATAATATATAATTTATTTTTTAATGAAAACGTAACACATCTAAATTTTTTATTTTTCATATAAATTTATATTTTTAGACCTTTCAACTTTTTATATTATTAGATATGCTAAATTTTATTTTTTATGATTAACTTCTTCCAAACTAATATGTTAAAAGTGTGTTAAATTATAAAAATAGCATATCTCAAATTCATTGAAATATGATATTTCTGTGCATTTATTTAAACTTTGGTAGCGACGATGTGATTCGAACACATGACCCTTCGGGTATGAACCGAATGCTCTAGCCAACTGAGCTACGTCGCCATATCACGTAAGTATTATTATACTTGCATAAATATAATTTGTCAAGAAAAATTATAAATTTTCTTGACAAACTTTTTATAAACTATATTTTACTTTTAGAATTTACCCAAATTTTTTATTTTTACAAGCTGTATTTTAATTTTGCAATTAATTTAAATATTGTTTATACAAATATATATCTAATTAAATTTTATTATTTGTTATTTATACTAAATTTAATCTGTAATTTCTTTTTCTCCTTGCTGTTGTTTTGGTTTTTTTCCTCTAGTAGATTTTTGCTTTTCTTCTTTTCCTTCCACTTTTTCTTCTTGACCTTTAATTGTACCATCCTCATGCACAATTAACTCACTAGCAAGTTTTGAACGTTTTGTTGGTTTTGATTCCCATAATTGTTCTTGTGCTTGTTCTAGTTCTGCAACTTTTCCATTTTTTGATGATAAAAGTTCATCTTTTATGTCTTCTGGGAAATCATTTTCATCTTCATCATATACGTCTTGTCCTAAATCTTCCCAAAATTTATTTAATCCTTTTTTTACTTTTTCTAAAACACTCATATTTTTTATAACTTAAAAGTTATATACCTTCCCTTCATTTTTATAAACACTATATATAGTTTAACATAATTTTCTAGGCTTGTCAACGTATACAATTTACATTTGGGATTTTTTTACATTTCTGACCTGTCCCCAATTTCCCAAATCGGGAAGTTGGGACCTGTCCCTAATTTCCTAATTCATGTAGTCCCTTAATTTTTTGCTTCTGCTTGGGTGTCTTAGCTTGCGTAGTGCTTTTGCTTCTATTTGTCTAATTCTTTCTCTTGTTACATTAAATTCTTTTCCAACTTCTTCAAGAGTTCTTGCTTTTCCGTCTTCTAGGCCAAATCTTAGTCTTAATACTTTTGCTTCTCTTGAAGTTAATGTTCCCATTACATCGTTTAGTTGTTCTTTAAGCATTGTATATGCTGCAGAGTCTTGTGGTGCTGGACTGTCATCATCTTGGATAAAATCTCCCAAGTGGCTATCGTCTTCTTCTCCTATAGGTGTTTCCAATGATACAGGGTCTTGTGCTATTTTTTGTATTTCCATTACTTTTTCTACTGGAATTTCCATTTCTTCTGCGATTTCTTCTGGAGTAGGTTCACGTCCATTTTTTTGTAATAAATGTCTTGAAGTTCTTATTAATTTATTTATTGTTTCTACCATATGAACTGGTATTCTTATTGTTCTTGCTTGATCTGCAATTGCTCTTGTTATAGCTTGTCTTATCCACCATGTTGCATAAGTACTAAATTTATATCCTTTTGTATAGTCAAATTTTTCTACTGCTTTTATTAATCCCATATTTCCTTCTTGAATTAAGTCTAGAAATAGCATTCCTCTTCCTACATATTTTTTTGCTATACTTACAACTAGCCTTAAGTTTGACTCTGCAAGTTTTTGCTTTGCTTCTTCATCTCCAGTTAATATTCTTTTTGCTAAGTCTAACTCTTCGTCATATGTTAATAGAGGTATTTTTCCTATTTCTCTTAAATACATTCTTACAGGGTCATCAATACTAACCCCATCCATATTGGTAAGGTCTACATCTTCTACTTTTATATTTTCTACTTCTTCCAAGTCGTCAATATCTGGCTCTATGTCTAAATCGTCACTATCTTTTATATCAACACCTAAATCTTCAAAAGTATCAAATATTTTATCAAGTTGCTCTGGACTTGTATCATCTAATTCATTAGCAAGCTCTCCATAAGTAATTTTTCCGTTTTCTTTTGCTTTTTTTATTATGTTCATTACTTTTTCCTGCTCTGCATTTTTTACACTATTATTTTCGCTTTTATTTTCTACTTTTTTCTCTTTCTCTTTATTAGGAGCTTGTTCTTTACTCTCTACAACATTTTTAGTTTTTTCTTCTTTTTCTTTCTTTTCGTCTTTTATGTCTTCTTTTGTCTCTTTTTGGCCTTGCTTAGTATCTTTTTTTGCTTCTTCTTTCTTTATGTTGTCATTTTCCTTTACTTTTTCTTCTTTGTCTGCTGTTTTTTTAGCAACTTTCTTTTTATTTTCTTTTTTTACTGTATCTTCGTCATTTTTTACAACTTCTTCTACCTTATCTTCTTTCTTTTTCATATTATACCTCCTATTTCATTTTAGCCAGTTGTATAATAACATCATTTAATTCTTTTTCAAGATTTTGTCTTTTTTCTACATTTTGAACGCTCTCTATTTCTTTTAGTATAGTATTTCTTCTATTAACTAAACTTTCTTTCTTATAGGTAAATATTACATCATCTATAGCTTTATCTACATCTGAAATTTCAAAATCATATGACATTATTTCTGATAAATGATTGATTGTTTCTGTATCTTCAAACCAATTCATGACATCATTAGTATTAATATTTCCTTTTTCTAATTGCTCATACAATTTTTTTACAATATTTTTGTTTATTTCATTTTTAAAGTTATCAACTGATATATTTTTTAATTTGTTATAACTATTTTCTGGATAATTTATTAAAAGATAAATCACCATATTTTCTCTTTTTGTTGTTGCTTCGTCCACTTTTTGCACAGATTCATTAACAACTTGAGTTTTTACTGGTCTTTGTAAAACTTTTGCCCCTGCATTATTTGAATAAATTAGTTTGTTTATCTCGGCTTGTATTGCTTCTTTTGAAATTTCATAATCTTTTGCTATTTTATCTATGTAAATTTCTCTTTCAACACTATTTGTTATTTTAGAAAGTAATTTAGCTATTTGATTTAAAAATTTAATTTTGTCATTTACATTTTCTATATTTAGCTCTTTTTTTAGTACTTTAACTTTAAATTCTACTAATGATATGGCTCTATCCATATAATACTTAAATTTATCTGGTCCGTATTTTACAACAAATTCGTCTGGGTCCTTTGCTCCTTGTATCTGAAGCACTCTTATGTCACAGCCTAAATCTTGTAAAATGTCCATACCTCTTATAATTGCTGCTTGTCCAGCTCCATCTGCATCATACCCTAGTATTACTTGCTCACAACTTCTTCGCAAAAGTCTGCCTTGTGCTTCTGTAAGAGCTGTTCCAAGTGATGCAACTACATTAGTAATTCCTCTTTGATATAAAGAAATTGCATCCATATAACCTTCAACTATTAAGATTTTTTTGCAATCTCCTTTTTTTGCAACATTAAGCCCAAATAAATGCCTTCCTTTACTATAAACTATATTTTCAGGCGAATTTATATATTTAGGTTTACTGTCATCTAAGACTCTTCCTCCAAATGCAATAACTCTATCTCTTACATCTTTAATTGGAAACATAAGTCTGTTTCTAAACTTATCTATAAATCCACCATTTTTACTTCTTGCCACTAAGCTTGATGCCAAAATTTCTTCGTCTGTAAATCCTTTATTTTTTAAAAATTTATATGTATCATCAAAATTACCAGAATAGCCTATAGAAAATGTTTTTAATGTTTTATTATCTAAGCGTCTTTTCTTTACATATTCCTGTGCAGTTTTTGATGTTGGCTTGTACAAATTTTCGTGATAAAACTGGGCAACTGCTTCGTTTATTTCATAGACTCTTGACTTTAGTCTTAATGTTTTGTCATCTTCATTATTATTTAAAGTTGGAAGTGTAATTCCTGCTCTATTTGCAAGCAATTCCATTGTTTCTACAAATGAAATATTTTCTATTTTGCTTACAAAATGTATAACATTTCCACCTACTCCACAACCAAAACAGTGAAATATTTGCTTGTCTGGAGAGACAGAAAAAGAAGGTGACTTTTCTTTATGAAATGGACATAAACCAAAAAAGTTTCTTCCACTTCTCTTTAAAGTCACATACTGAGAAATTACATCTACTATATCATTACTACTTTTAACTTCTTCAATAACTTCATCACTATATCTAAACAATTTTATTTACCTTTCTTCATATATTAATATTATTCGACATAAAATAGTTAAATCCTTCTAATTAATTTCGTTTACATAAATTATGTTGTGCTTGTTTTTGTTTTACTATATTTTTATTTACTTTCAAATGTGTTTTTGTAAATATTTTCATACAATTTTTATATAAATAGTCGAATTTTTTCTCGCAAATACTACACTAAAATGCACCTCCGTTTAGTTTTTATTATATTACTAAACGTGGTGCACTTATGTAACACTTTAATATTGAGTTTTTACTAATTTACACATTTGTTGTTCCTTCGTTGTTGAATGGAATAAATTTATTTACTGCATTATTACTTAAGTTTGTTTCTTCGTGAGGAACTTTATATTCATCAAATGAAACATTTATTTTATTGTCTATTAATTGTTCTACTTCTTCTGCTGAAGCATGTTCTGCTAAAACTAATTCGCTTATTAAAATTTGTTTAGCATTTGAAAACATTTTCTTTTCTCCTGTAGATAAGCTACCTTTTTCTTTTTGTTTAAAAGCTAAGTTTCTTACTACATCTGCCACTTCATATATGTCCCCACTCTTCATTTTGTCCATATTGTCTCTATATCTTTTATTCCAATTTTGTGACATTTCTGTTTCGTTATGCTCTAAAACTGAAATAACTTTATTTGCCTCTTCTTTATTTATAACACTTCTAACTCCTATTTGTTCTGCCTTTTCTGTTGGAACCATTACCTTAACTTCACCAGGCATTTTTATCACATAATAAGATTGTTCTTCTCCTAAAATATTTTTGTTTTCTATTGCATCTATTGTTCCAGCTCCGTGCATTGGATATACAATTTTATCTCCTACATTAAACATGTAAGTATCAGCTCCTTTCAATATTTTATGTTGTTCTATTGAGTTAGGAAGGGTCTTTTCTCTCTTTCAACTACACTTCTATTATACTATAAAAAATGGCAAAAGTCAAAACTTTTACCATTTATTTTTTTATATTTTTACATAAATCCATTGTCGTGCAAAGCTTTTATAATTTTTATTTTTTTGTTGTTTTATGTTACCAATACTAGTCAGTCATTTTTTTATTTTCTAGTTGAGCCAAATCCACCTGTTCTTTCATTTTGGGCATTGTCATTATCTACTGTATTGAATTTTAAGAATATTCCTTGACCAATACATTCACCTTTTTTTATTTCTACATCTTCATCTTTTATATTAAAATATGTAAACATTATATGACCATCATTATCTACATTTTCATAATAGTCACTATCTATTATTCCAACACCATTTGCCATAACCAATCCCTTTTTCTTTGGGTTTGAACTTCTATTACATAACATTAAATATTCATCTTCTGGCATATATGCTTTTATACCTGTTTTTATAAATGTTGGAGCTTGTCCTAACTTAAATGCAGGTACTATGCAGTCTTCTGCTGCCTCAATGTCATATCCTGCTGAATATTTTGTTTTTCTCTCTGGTAAGTTAATATTTTTATCTTCAAATCCTTTTGCTACTTCAAATCCTCTTACTTTTTCCATGTTTTTCTTCCTTTCTTTTTTGATTTTCTTTATTATATTATAACGAATCACTTTTTACAATATTCCACATAAAATATAATAGTAATTTTAATCAAAGGAATGATAAAAACTTATGAAAACATCTCTAGATACGATAAAATTAAATACTTCTGTTAAAATTAAGTCATTAAACTGCACAGGTTCATTAAAAAGAAGACTATTAGACTTTGGTTTAGTAGAAGGTGCTATAATTACACCTGTTTTATTAAGCCCTGCAGGAGAATTAATAGCTTACGAAGTACGAGGAACTATTATAGCTATAAGAATAGAAGATACCAAAAACATATATGTTGCTTAATATCTTATTTGCAAAAAACATTTAAAAAATAAACTATTTTTATTATCTTTTGTAGGAGGCTCTTGTTGTTTATGCTTTTTAACAAAAATATAGAAAAAATAAATTCTGCCAACTATACTATCGCTTTAGTAGGAAACCCTAATGTTGGTAAGTCTACAATTTTTAACGCATTAACTGGTATGCATCAGCATACTGGTAACTGGCCTGGAAAAACTGTAGAAAATGCCAGTGGTATATGTAATTATAAAAATAAGAATTATCGTTTAATAGATTTGCCTGGTACATATTCTTTAATGTCACATTCTGAGGAAGAAGAAATTGCACGTAATTGTATATGTTTTGGTAAATCAGATGCACTTTTAATTGTAGTTGATGCTACATGTTTGGAAAGAAATTTAAACTTAGTTTATCAATCTTTGGAAATAACTCCTAATGTTATTCTTTGTGTTAATTTACTAGATGAAGCAAAGAGAAAAGGTATTAATATAAATTTGGACTTATTGTCTAAACGTCTTGGTATCCCTGTAGTTGGAACCATTGCAAAAAGTAAGAAAACTTTAAAAAGTTTAATGAGTCAAGTAGAAAATATATGTACTAAAAAAATACATCTTTCTCCTATAAAATTAAATTATGGAGTTGCTATTGAGGAAAGTATTGAAATTTTGGAGCCACTTATCCACAAACAATTAACTAATGCACATAGTTATTTAGCTAGATGGATTTCTATTAAACTAATTGAAGGAGATGCAAAAATTTTAACTTCAATTAGCGAACAACTAAATATTAACTTATCTTCAAATGAAATTTTAAAAGCTTTAAATTTGGTATATTCCAGATTAGAAAAGAGCAATATTAAAAAAGAAACTTTTAATGATAAAATTATTTCAGAAATCTTTTTTAATGCCGAAATGCTTGCTAAAAGTGTTTGTTCATATAACAAAGGTAGTTATAGTAATATAGATAGAAAAGCCGATAAAATATTAACTTCTAAAAAATATGGAATACCAATTATGTTATTGTTTTTAGGTTTAATATTTTGGCTTACAATTGTAGGAGCAAATTATCCATCTGAGCTCTTATCTAGTTTTTTTGCATATATACAAGAAAAGCTATTGTCTTTCTTAAATTATATAGGTTCACCCGCTTGGCTTACAAGTCTTTTAATTGATGGTGTATATTCTACCTTAACATGTGTTATAGCAGTTATGTTGCCTCCGATGGCTATATTTTTTCCGTTATTTACAATTTTAGAGGACTTAGGGTATCTTCCACGAATTGCTTTTAACTTAGACAAATTTTTTAAAAAGGCATGTGCTTCCGGAAAACAGGCTCTTACTATGTGCATGGGATTTGGTTGTAATGCTGCAGGTGTTGTTGGAACAAAAATTATAAATTCACCAAGAGAAAAATTGATTGCAATATTAACAAATTGCTTTGTTCCCTGCAATGGTAGATTTCCATTTTTAATTACAATTGCAACTATATTTTTTGGAGGAATAGCTGGCGGATTTTCTTCTTCAATAATTGCTACAATAGTGGTACTACTAGTAATTGTTTTGGGAGTATTTATGACTCTTATAGTCTCTAAGCTTCTTTCTAAAACAATATTAAAAGGGCTACCATCATCTTTTACTTTAGAGCTTCCGCCTTACAGAAAGCCTAAAATTTTAGAAGTAATAGTAAGGTCAATTTTTGATAAAACGATTTTTGTATTAGGTAGAGCAATATCTATTGCAGCACCTGCCGGACTTGTTATTTGGTTATTCGCCAATATTCAAATAAATGATATAAGCATTTTAACATATGTAGCTAATTTCTTTGATCCGTTTGGAAAGCTTTTAGGATTAGACGGATACATTATTACTGCATTTATATTAGGCTTACCTGCAAATGAAATTGTTCTTCCAATAATTTTAATGAGTTATGCTAAAACTGGTACTTTACTACATTTAGAAAATTTAGCAGATATATCACAAATTTTAATAGAAAATGGTTGGACTCTTCTTACTGCAATTAATATAATGATTTTGTCATTACTACATTTTCCATGTGGAACTACTTTAATGACCATAAAAAAAGAAACTGGTAGTTTAAAATGGACTGTTCTTTCTTTTATAATTCCAAGCATTTGTGGAATTATATTATGCATGTTAACTACTGCTATATGGAATATTGTGCAAATATAATGAATAATTATAGCAATTAATCATTGACTTTTTAATTCCAATGGTATATTATTACTTTGAAAATGAGAATAGTTCTCAAATTTATTTTAGGAGGAAATTGGTATGGAATTAAAAGGATCAAGAACTGAAGCTAACTTAAAAGCAGCTTTTGCTGGAGAGTCAGAAGCTAGAAACAAATACACATATTTTGCTAGTGTAGCAAAAAAAGAAGGATATGAGCAAATTGCAGCTATATTTTTAGAGACTGCAGAAAATGAAAAAGAACATGCAAAACTTCATTTTAAATATCTAAATGGAATTGGAAATACTATGGAAAACTTACATTCTGCAGCCGCTGGAGAAAATTACGAGTGGACAGATATGTACGCAAACTTTGCAAAAATCGCTGACGAAGAAGGATTTACAGAAATAGCTGCTACATTTAGAGGAATTGCAGAAGTAGAAAAACATCATGAGGAAAGATATAGAAAATTAATAGACAACTTAGGTAATGGAGAAGTATTTAAAAAAGGAAGTATTACAGTTTGGAAATGTAGAAACTGTGGTCATATACATGTTGGCACAGAAGCTCCACAAATTTGCCCAGTTTGTAAACATCCTCAAGCTTACTTCGAAGTAAACGCAGAAAATTATTAATTAGGAAATTAGGGACAGGTCATTTCTTCCCGATTTGGGAAATTAGGGACAGATCACTATTTCTAGATTTAATAAAAAACAAATTATTTATATAAAAAAAAAGAGTAATATTTTGTAGTGAGACAAGGTCTTAAAATTTGTGTTTACACAAATTTTAAGTAGCTCCGCGTCCGTAGTCGAACGTAAAAATAATACTCTTTTTTATTTTTGTTTTTATATTTAAATATATAAATTGTTAGTGATATGTCCCTAATTTCCCAAATCGGGAAGAAATGACCTGTCCCTAATTTCCAAGTAAGTCATATTCATTTATTGATGATTTTATTGTGCATGTTGTAAAATCACCACTTTTTAATTCTTTTGAGGTTTCTAAATATATAACTCCATCTATATCTGGCACATCCATGTAACTTCTACATACATAATATTTGCCATCTTTAGTTTTTCCTTCTACTAAAACTTCTAATTCTTTTCCTATATATTTATTTAAGTTTTCTTCAGATACTTTTTGTTGAATTTCCATTATTTTATTGTATCTTGCTTTTTTTGTTTTTGGATGTACTTGTTCTGGCATTTTTGATGCTGGTGTTCCTTCTTCTTTTGAATATGAAAAAGCTCCTAGCTTGTCAAATTTTGCTTTTTCTATAAATTCGCATAATTTATCGAAATCTTCTTGAGTTTCTCCTGGAAATCCCACCATTACAGTAGTTCTTATTATTACTCCAGGTATCTTATCTCTTAATTTTTTTATTAAAAGTTCTATACTTTCTGCATTACTTTTTCTATTCATTCTTTTTAAGACAGTATCAGAGATATGCTGAATTGGAATATCAAAGTATTTGCATATTTTATCGTTCTTTTTTACAACTTTTATTAGTTTATCATCAATTGTTTCTGGATATGCATATAAAAATCTAATCCATTTTATACCATCTATTTTACATAGTTTTTTTAGTAATTCTGCAAGTTTTGGTTTTCCATATATGTCTATTCCGTATTTTGTAGTGTCTTGAGCTATTAAAATTATTTCTTTATATCCTTTTTCTGCTAAGTCTTTTGCTTCTTCTATAATGTCTTCCATTGGTCTACTTTCAAATCTTCCGCGTATATATGGAATTGCACAGAAAGTACAGCAGTTATTACATCCGTCTGCGATTTTTATGTATGCAAAGTTCTCTCCAGTTGTTATTACTCTATCTTTTAATTTATTAAATGGTATATCTTCCTCTTTTTCATGTATGATATCTTTATTTATTAAATTATCTATCTGGCTCCAAATTGTGTCATATTCACTATATTTTATAAATAAGTCCACTTCTGGTAACGATTTTTCAAGCTCATCTCTATATCTTTGAACTAAGCATCCCATTGCTATTATATATTTACAATTTTCTCTTTTATACTCTGCCATCTCTAATATAGTATTTATTGCCTCTTCTTTAGCAGCCTCTATAAATCCACATGTATTTATTACTATTATTTCCGCTTCTTTTGGATTATTTACTATATCATACCCATGCTTTTTAAATAAATCTATTGTTTTTTCTGTATCTACTAAATTTTTACTACATCCTAATGAAACAAATCCTACTTTCATTTTTCTACCTCTTCTTCCTATTTTTCACTTCATATTGACTTATTATTCTATTATCCATATATAATTTTACTATTATCAATCTTTTTGCTTATATATTATAAATATAAAGTAACCTCTCAAATTTTAATCTTTGTCTTAGGTTACTTTATATTTTACAAATTTTATTCTTGTTTTAATATATTTTCTAATAAATCTAATCCGCTTATTAGTTTATTATATGTATCTCTTGTTACGGTTCCATTTCCACTTGCATATTGTAAAGCAGTATTTTTCATGTCTATTATTTCGTATCTATTTTCTGAAAGAGAACCATTATCTAACATATATAATGGAGTATAATCCACTTTTCTTAAATAAACTTCTCCGTCTTCTCCACTTTTTCTAAGCTCTATGTTTAAAATTAATTCTACTTTTGCGTTATCTTCTGAAATTGATGAACAGAAATTTCCTAAAGAATATGCTACCAATACATTTTTCCCTTCTTTATTTTGTCTTATTTCCATTGGTTGAACAGTAGCAGGATGAGTACCAATTATTAGTGTCACACCATTATCTACTAAAAAATCCGCAATTTTCCTTTGTTCGTCACTTACTTCATTTGAATACATATCTCCCCAATGCATTAAAACACAAATTGTATCTGCATTTTCTTTTGCATATTCAATATCTTTCTTTGCTTGTTCTTCGCTAAAAATATATACTGAATCCATTTCCTTGCTTGTTTTGCTGTCTTCATCATTTACTCCATAAGTATAAGCTAAAAATGCAATTTTAACATCTTTTACTTCTTTTATTAAAACATTGTTTCCTTCTAGTCTATCTCCTAAAACATCATATCCCATTTCTTGTAGATATTTTTTTGTATCCTTTAGCCCGTTTATACCATAATCTAAAGCATGATTATGTGCTAAACTTACCACATTTACTCCTGCTTTTTTTACTGCCATTGCAAACTCTCTAGGTGAATTTGACTTATCATATCCGGAAAATTGAGCATTTGTAAAGTTTGTTTCCATAGTTCCTACTACTAAGTCGCTTCTCTCTATAAATGGATTTACATTTTTAAATACGTGATTAAAATCATAACTATTGTCATTATTTTTGGCATCCATTAACATTTCATCACCACATAAAATGTCTCCAACTGTTGATATTCTTATTACTTTGTCCATTTTATCTACTTCTTGATTTGTAGAAGAAATATTATTTAATGTTTCTGTAAAAATAGCTTCTATTTGATTGTCTAACTCTTCTTTTTGTTTAGCTAATAATTGCTTATCTTGATAGTTTCTATAAATCATTATACCTGATGAAATAACTATGATTAAAGTTAAAATTGCAATTATTATTAAAAAATTTCTCATAGTAAGTAAATCTTTAATTCTTGTAATTTTTCTTTTATTTTTTCTTCTCTCGTTTGGCATCTACTTTCCTCCATTTAACAACTTAACATTTAACTTCATTAATAATTTAACACATTTTAAAAAATAAGTAAATGCAAATCTTAAGTTTTTTATAAATAAAAAAGCTTTTAATCAGGAACTAGAATTTACTTTTTCTATATTTTACTTTTTTAATTTGTTAAATAAAAAAAGGTGACCTGTCCCCAATTTCCCAAATTGGGAAGTTGGGACCTGTCCCTAATTTCCAAATATTTTTTTCATTTCAGCTTCTCTTTTTACTTTTTGCGTTGTAGTTTTTATAAGAGGCTCATCTGTTACAATTATTTCTCTAATATATTTATATGCTGGCATTTGTTTATTTATGTTATTACGTATGTCTTGCCACACTATATCGTGATATTCTTCTTTGCTTTTATTTGGATATAATTTTTCCATTTCTTCTGCATTATAAACTATTTTTGCACATATTGTTAAGTCATCGTCTTTGTCTGGTTTCCCATATACCATGCTTTCTGAAACATATCCTAATTGGTTTATTAATATTTCTAATTCTTCTGGGAAAATGTTTTTTCCATTTTTTAGTACAATAACATATTTTTTTCTGCCTGTTATAAATAAAAATCCATCTTTATCAAGCTTTCCTAAGTCACCTGTATGGAACCAGCCGTCTTTTAATACTTCATTTGTAGCTTCTTTGTTGTCTAAATATTTATGCATTACTACAGGTCCTTTAGCTATTATCTCTCCTATTCCTTCTGAATTAGGTTTATCTATCTTTATATCTATTCCTGGAAGTGCAAAACCTACTGAACCATCTCTTTTATACACATCATTTTCTCCTGCAAGTACAGGTGATGTTTCTGTTAACCCATATCCTTGTAAAAGGTTTATTCCTATATCTCTAAAAGCTTTTATTGCTTCTTTACTTATTGCTGCTCCACCAGATATAAACATCCTTAAATTTGGTCCTAATGATTCAAATATTTGTTTAAAGACTTTTTTTCTTACATCTATTTTTACTTTTAATAGACCTCTTGTTATCTTTCTCATAGTATTAACTAGTTTTGTTTTTCCTTGTTCTTCTATTGTTTTCATCATTTTTTTATACATTATTTCAAGCATAAGTGGTACACATACAAACCCTGTAATGTTAAACTCTTTTAAGTTTCTTTGAATATATTTTAAACCATCGCAAAATACTATTGTAATACCACATGATGTTCCATACAAAAATGTTGTTGTTGATTCAAATGTGTGATGTAATGGTAAAAATGATAAAAATCTATCTGTTTCATATATCTTTGCTATCTGACTTAAAGCTGTAACATCAGCACAAATATTTGACTGAGATAAAGCAACTGCTTTGGCAATAGAAGTAGTTCCTGATGTAAACAATATTATAGAAATTTCGTCTGGATTTATTTGTACATTATTATATTCATTATTATCTGCTAGTAATAGTTCCCTTCCTTTACTTAAAATTTCTGAATATTTTATAAATCCATCTGTATCATCCATGCATATATAATATTTTAAGCTAGACTTCTTCTCTTGATTTATCTTCTTAAATACTTCTGAATATTTATTGTCAAATATTACTGTATCTACTTTGCTTCGTATAATTAAACTTTCTATTTCATTATCTGGTAAGGATTTATCCAATGGCACTACTGTAAGCCCAGCTGTTCCTACAGCTAAATAGCTTACACACCATTCATATCTATTTGGTGCAATAATTGCTACTCTTTTGTTTTCCATGTTTAGCGTAAGCAAGCTAGAACCTAAAGCTTCAATGTCATTTGCAAACTCTGCATATGTAACTTTTATTGTTTTTTCGTCATGTACATCGTGCCTATATTCAAAAGCAACATTATTTGCATATCTGCTTTTGTACCTATTTACTAATTCCCTATAATCTTTTAAAACTTCCCCTTCATAAAGTTTTCTTTTAGATTTTTTCATAGAATTCATACCTCTTATATTTATTTTTATATTTTTATAGCTTTATATATTTTACAGTCGATTTACAAAAAAAGCAAATAATAGACCGTCCAGTCTAAAATTTGCTCCTAATCATTACTACACATATGCTTTCTTGTCATCTCTAATAAGTCTAAAGGTGTAAATCCAATAACTTGAGTCTTAGATCTATCCTTTTTTAAGCATTCGTTTAATTCTTCTAATATTTTTGTCTTAGTTTCTTCTTTTTCCATGTCTATATAATCTATAATTATAATTCCGCCTATATCTCTTAGTCTAAGTTGTTTTGCAATTTCTAAAGTAGCTTCTTTATTTACTCTGTATACTGTTTGTTCTAAGTCTTTCCCTCCAACATATTTGCCAGAGTTAACATCAATTGCAGTTAATGCCTCTGTTTTATCAATTGTAATAAATCCGCCACATTTAAGCCATATTTTTCTAGCTTTAGCTTTTTCTATTTGATTTTCTAAGTCATATAAATCTAGAATATTAGCTTTTTTCTTTAATTCTAATTTTATTTTATTTGCTCCTGATTGCTCCAATATATTTGAAATTTTGTTATAAACTTCTTCATCATTAGTTATTATTCTTTCTAAGCTTTGGTCAATTAAGTCGGTTAAAAGCTTCCCTATTATTCCTTCATTTTCGTATATTAAAGTAGGTTCAAAATCTTTTTCTTCTTTAAGATTTTTTGCACTTTCTTGGATTAATTCCCATAATTTAATTAAGCTTTTTACGTCTCTTTTTATAAGGTCGACATCTTTATTTTCGGCAGATGTTCTAATTATTGCACCATAATTTTTAGGTAATTCTTCTTGAACAGCCTTTTGCAATTCTTTTCTTTTATTATTATCTGTTATTTTTTTTGAGATTGTAATAAAGTTTGTATCTGGTAAAAGTACTACAAATCTTCCAGGCAAGCTAATATTAGTAGATACCCTTGCACCTTTTTTATTAGTACTATCTTTTTTTACTTGTACTAATATTGGCATACCTACTCTAATATAGTCCTTTATATCATATTTGCTTAGTAATTCATTTTTGTTTCCAGTTTCGTTACTAACTTTTGGAATAACATCTTTTATATGCATAAATGTATTTTTCTCTTCGCCTATATTAACAAATGCAGCTTGCATACCTTGAAGCACATTTTCTACTCTACCCAAATAAATATTTCCTTCAAGTCTATGCATATCAGGTCTTTCATCATATTTTTCTATTAGTTTTCCATTTTCTACAAGTGCTATTTGTTTATTTTCTCCATCACTGTTTATAATTAATTCTTGCATACAAATCCTTTCCTTATAATAAGTTTAATTAAACTTATTCATAGCATAATTTACTCCATGTTTTAATACTTCTACTACAGCTTGCTTAGCTTTTTCTGTTCCTTGGTCTAATATTTTTAGTTCTTCTTCTGGAACATACCCAATAACATAGTCTATCATAGCAAGCTTTATAATAGGTTGACCTATTCCAACTCTTATCCTTGGAAACTCTTCTGTTCCTACCTCATGTACCACAGATTTCATTCCATTATGTGTACCAGGTCCACCTTTCATTCTAATTTTTATTTTTCCTGGTTCTACATCTATGTCATCATAAATAACAAGCAACTTTGAAGGAGCCACCTTATAGAAGTCCAGCATTGGCTTTATAGCCTCTCCGCTAAGATTCATATAAGTTTGTGGCTCTAACAAAATTACTTTTTCATTTTCTATTATGCCTGTTCCATATTTTCCGTTAAATTTACTTTTGGTAATAGGTATATTATATTCTTCTGATAGCTTATCTAATACTTTAAATCCCATGTTATGTCTAGTATTTTCATACTCTTTTCCGGGATTTCCAAGTCCTACTATTAAATACATTTTGACCTCTTTTTATAAGTTTACTTTTATACTGCTGTTTCTAACATGTATTTTGTTTCATCTCCATAAGGAGCTTCATCAATTGTTTCAAATCCATGTTTATGATAAAATGCAATGGCTCTTTGCATATTGCTGTAAGTATCTAAAGTAATCTTTTTTAAATTCATTTCTTTGGCAACTTCGAATATACCTTCTAATAAGTCACCGGACAGCCCTAGTCCTCTATACTCAGGATGACAGCACACGCTTCTTAATTTTCCTGAGTCTTGTTTTTCGATATCTAATGACATTGTTGCAATAACATCATCATTATCATCTTGAATATACAAGACTACTAAATTGTCCCTGTCATAATCTTCTGTTAAATAAGTGTTTCTCCACTCTTCATGTCCTTGCTCTACTGATAAAATTTTGACAATAAGATCTTTGATTTTGTATTCAATTTTTTTATTGCCTTCGTATTTTCTAATTACATATTTTTTCACTTTCCTCCCCACCTTTATAAATTTATTTAATTAACGTATTTATTATATCAAAAATCCCTTGTAATGTAAACTACTTCTGCAAATTTTGCTCCTAATATTTTTTAAAAATATTATAAAAAAATTAGTTGATACATTCATAATTTAATTTTTATTTATTATGTCGTTTTTTTATTTTATAATATAAATATGAAACTACATTTTTCTTGCTTTTATATTTCGATTATGCTATAGTTATTGATATAAAGGAGTGTGAATTTATGAAAAAAGTATGTTTTATAATTCCAAACTTTTTTCCTATTCCAGCTACTAAAGGTGGAGCAGTTGAAACCTTAGTAACAAACCTAATTAATGTAAACGAAAAAGAACATTTAATAGACTTTTCTTGTGTATGTCCTTATGAGGAAAAAGCTTATGAAATTAGCAAGAGCTACCAATATACTACAATGCATTATATAAAATTACCAGAAAACACAGCAAAGTTAGACTTTTCTGATGAAACTGTTTCTGATAATTTCCGTATATATATGGACGAAGTATATAAAGTTTTAGCTAACAAAAGTTTTGACTACATAGTTATAGAAGGAGGAAACTACTTAGGTTATGAGTATTTAATTCAAAAACTACCTTCGCAAAAGTTTTTACTTCATATGCATGGAAATGTTGCAGGAGACGAAAGATTGTTAAGAAATTACAAATTCTTTATTGCTATTAGCAATTATGTAAAAAATTACTTAACAAGTAACAAAATTATAAGTCCTAATTTTGTTAGAGTAGTTGAAAATGGAATAGCCATTGAAAACTTTACCAAAAAAGTTAGTGAAGATGAAAAAGACGAGTTAAAAGAAAAATATAATATTAAAAAAACTGATTGTGTACTTATGTTTTGCGGTAGAACAGTACCTCAGAAAGGCATAAAAGAATTAATATTAGCTTTTAAGAAAATGAAGCACATTGACAATTGTAAGCTTATGATTGTAGGTAATTCTAAATTCGGAAATGAAATTCTTACAGATTATGATAAAGAATTAATAGAAATTTCTAAAGATGTATCTGATAAAATTATATTTACTGGATTTATTCATAATACTAACTTATATAAAATACATAGTATTGCTGATATTTCTATTATTCCTTCAATGTGGGAAGAGCCATCTGGACTTGTTGTTATGGAATCTATGGCAAGTGGATTACCTATTATAACAACACACTCTGGAGGAATTCCAGAACTCGTTACTAACAAAAATGCTTTTGTTTTGGAAAGAGATGAAAATTTAATTCAAAATATGGCAGATAAACTTGATTACCTATACGAAAACCCAAATGTAAGAGCAGAAATGGGTAAAGAAAGCAAGAAACATTCTGTAAAATATAGTAAAGAAAATTTTTATAAAAACTTTGTAAATTTAATGGATGAGGTGGATGTATGAATACAGAAAAAAAATTAATAAGTGTAATGGTGCCAGTTTATAATGTTGCTCCATATATTACTAACTGTCTTGAATCTTTAATTCATCAAACATATACTAATCTTGAAATTATTTTAGTTGATGATGGTTCAACAGATAACTCTTTAGAAATATGCCAAGAATATGCAAAAAAAGATAAACGTATAAAAGTTATACATAAAGAAAATGGCGGTTTATCAACTGCAAGAAATGCTGGATTAGATGTTGCAACCGGTGATTATTATTCATTTGTAGATTCAGATGATTATATTTCAACTAGATTTTATGAAATAATGCTAAATGTTGCTTTAGAACATTCTGCAGATATAGTTGAATGTGACTATAATAAAATTCCTTTTGAGGATGTTACACCAGAAAACAAAGAAAGCTTTTTAGATATAAAAGAAAATAGACAAGTTTCAATTATTAATAATGAACAAGCTTTATTAGAATTATTTTCCGATGATTTACACTTATATATAAAAACAGTTGTATCATGGAGTAAATTGTACAAGAAAGAAACATATAATAATATTCGTTTTCCAGTTGGTAAATTAAACGAAGACGAATTCACTACATATCGTGTATTATATAATTGCAAAAGCATTGCTACAATTGATGATGTATTGTATGGATATATTAAAAGACCTAATAGTATAATGTCTGCTACATTATCTTTAAAAAGACTAGATGTACTTGATGCATTTGATGGTTGTATTGAATTTTTCCATTCTCATGCATTATATGAGCTTGAATATAGAGCAAGAGCTAGATTCTTAGAGAATACAATCGAACTTGCAGTTAAAATGCCTAGATTTGACCCTGCAATTGCAGATACTGCTAAAGAACTTCTTATAAAGAAATTTAATGATAAATTTGAATTAAATATGAAAACTTTAGAAAAAGAGCAGAATTTAACTTCAGATAGACTTGAATTTTTCAGAGATAGATTTAACACTCAAAGACAAAGATTTGATGATACAGTAAAAAGTTGGAATTAATAATTCCAACTTTTTATTATTTTTTTGTCTATTTAATTTTATACGTTTTTTCTATTTTTCTTACTTATTTTATTATATTTATCCTATTTTGTATACATTAAGTCAAATAACTTTATTTAAAATTATTTTTCAGTCATAGCTTTTTTAACTTTTTCCCATGCTTCATTTGTTTTTATATAATCATCATAATCTTTTTTTACACTGCTATTAAACTTTTCTAATTCAGGTAATAATATATTTAAATCTGAATTTTCAAATAATTTATTTACTTCTGGTATACTTATTTTTAACTTTTCACGTATTTGATCTATTTTTTCATTATAATTTTTTCTATCTGTTAGATAAATAAACAATGGTTTATATCTTATCCATCCAATCGAAGCCTTTATAAATCTTTCTGTTGTTTGCTCATCTTCCATTTTTATCTTTCTTAGCTTTTTAGGATATTTTTCATTTAAAATATTTGTATATTTTAAGAAAGCATCATGGAAATGGTACACTGGCATTTCTATTACTTTTGAATTTTCTAGCCATGTAGAGAAAAATGCATCTTCTCCCCTTGCTCCTTCTGGGTTATAAAACGATGGTATTTTGTCTAGATGTGTTAAATTTAAGCAAAGTGGTGAACCTAAAACCCATTTTCCAATTCCGTCAAATTCTATTTCTTTTACTTTAGCTTCTTCTATTTCACTCTTAGAAATATATCTAAAGCCATGATATTTTACTAATTGCTCCCTTATTTTTTCCCATGATATAGCCTCATTTGAAACGGCTTCTATATAATCTTTAAATAATTCTTCATTTATATCTTCTTTTAGCTCTATATAAGGAATAGGTGAAACATAACCACATTTATGACCTAAAGCTACATCTGCTTTTTTCATATAGTTTATTGTATCTAAAATATTGTCTTGTTTTACCCATGTTATTTCTTCATCACTTTCATCTTTTACACATGCTACAGGATATTCATCATCATCCCAGAATAATAGGTAGTCTATATCTTTTTTTAGCGCATAATACATTATAGTATTTCTTCCTTTAGCATACCCATATCCTAAGAACAAATCTGCTTCTTTTTTTGTTAATATTTCTTTTCCTATTAGCATCTTTTTTTGTTCTTCCAAATCTTCTGGTGTTATATACTTTACATTAACATTTTTGTATACATCTGGCATAAGTCCATAGAAATCTATTCTTGTTGTAAATTGATATTGTAAATCGAATAATATAAAAATTGTTAATTCTATTTTTACATCTGATTTATTAACTTGTTCTACTAAATGCTTGCATGTGTTATTAATAAGCTTACAAATATTAGGTCTTCCTGTAACAAAACCTACACCAAACTTTATTACCTTGCTCATAATATCTCCCTCAAAACGTTTATTAACTGATTTATTATATCATTTTATTATATCAAATGTCAAATATATAAATTGCTTTTTATGCGTATTTTAGCTTAATTTTTTCTTAATTTTACAATTACATGAAAATACAGATTATTTACACGTCATAATCTGTATTTTATCACATTTTTCTAAAAAATAGAATATTTAATTAATATATTTTAATTATACCATATATTAAAATTAAAAGTATTAAAAGTATTAAAAATATTTTTAATATTTTTAATATCTTCAAGTTTATATTATTTTTAAGTTTTCTATAATTTAAATTGATTTAAAATAAATTTTCTATTTTATACTCTTTATCTAGTTTATCATTTAAGTATAATTTTGCAATTATCTCTAATTCTCTCCTATTCTCTTCTGCTATATTAAATGAAAATATTTTCTTTGCATCTGCTAAAATTATATATTTTATAGCATTAGCTGTAGATTTACTTATTTTTATTGCTCCTTTATCCTGTCTCGCACAAGCTTCACATTTAAATCCACTATCTTCAAAACTAAAATATTCATCTGCACCATTTTCACCACAAGATGTACATTTATTTATTATAGGCATAAACCCTAAAAGGCAAGCTAGTCTTATTTTAAACACTGAAATTATAAAATCCAGGTTCTCATTCGTCTCCGAAATCATATATAATGTATTTAAGAATAGCTGTAAAATTTTGTATGTATTTTGATTTTCATCTGTTACATCATTTATTATTTTAGTTATATGTGTTGCATATTTTAGCTTGTCCAAGTCTGTTCTTATATTATAAAATATTTCTATTGTGTCACATGAGTTTATATTATAAGAATTCACTCCTCTATATAACATATACTCTCCAAAACACAAAAACTGAGTAGCTGCCATAAGCATACTTTTGGGTTTTCTAGCACCTCTAGCAGCGCACCCAATTTTCCCACTTGGAGTTAAAATGGTAACCATTTTATCATAATCGCTCATATTGTTTTCCGCTATTACTATTCCCTTCGTTTTTACTATTCCCATTGTCGTACATACCTTTCATTGTTTTTTCTATATTTTCTACTTCCATTAGTTCCATAAATGTATCTATGTTACCAGTATTTTTAAAAGTATTCCAAGCAATTTGTTTTATCATAGTAATCATCTCCTGTTAAAGAACGCATATACTTTAGTATTTGCTAAAATATTATAAGATTTTTGTTGCTTCAATCTTATAATATTATTTTTATCTTTTGTATTTATTTAAAATTTATACCAAGATAATTTTGCTATTTTTTACTTAATCTTCTATTTAAACTTCAATAGCAAAACATTAAACAAAATATTATTTTTTTATATTTTTATTATTTTATTTGCAAATTTTATTAACAGTATCTTCCAAATTTACGTTAAATAATTTAATCTTTATTTTTAAATTTCTTAACAAAGCTGTCATTATTAATCCAATCTTGCTTTACTTTTACCCAAATTTTTAAATTAATTTTACAATCAAACATTTTCTCTAAATCTTGTCTTGCATATGTTCCGATTTTTTTAAGCATTGCACCGTTTTTTCCAATTATAATACCTTTATGTGACTCTCTTACACAATAAATAGTTGCATCTATATCATAAATTGGCTCCTTATCTATTGTTTTTCTCATTTTCATTTTTTCTACTTCTACTAATATTCCGTGAGGTACTTCATCTTGTAAAAGTCTCAATGCTTTTTCTCTTATTGTTTCTTCTGTTAATTGTCTTAGTGTTTGGTCTGTATACTCATCAATATTATAATATGCTGGACCTTCTTTTAGGTTACTTTCTATTTCATCTAAAATTGCATCTAAGTTATAGCTTTTTTCTACAGAAACTGGAATTATAGCTGCAAAATCATACTCATCTTTATATAAATTTATTAGTCTTGCAATTTCTTCTTTATTTACTAAATCTATTTTATTTATTATTAATATTGTTTTCCTTTTTGCTTCTTTTATTTTGTCTAAAATTAGTCTGTCTCCTTTGCCTATATCTTTTGATGTAGCTTCCACAACAAATAGCAAAACATCACAATCTCCAATAGCCTCAAATGCATTGTCTACCATTACATCTCCTAACTTAGACTTTGGCTTATGAATTCCAGGTGTATCCATAAATATTATTTGAGAATTTGGCCTATTTACAATTGCTCTAATTTGTGTTCTTGTAGTTTGTGGTTTATTTGCAATTGCTGCAACTTTTTCCTTTACTAAGCTATTTAATATACTTGATTTTCCTACATTTGTTCTACCTACTATTGAAACAAATCCTGATTTAAATTTCTTATCCATTTTATTCCTTTCTATTTTAAATAATTTATTATATTTTTTCTTATATTAAACTTATTTTTTTATTTATATTGACTTATATTATAACACCAGTTAGCATAATTTTCGTTAAGCTTAAATTAATAACGCATCTTTTTTATTAACATTTACTGCAACAATTTTTTCCTACGGTTATAATTAATATATCGTACATACTGAACTTGTCATATATTATAATAATTTGCTTACTTATTATATATTTTATTAAATTAATTTTTTGTAGAAATGTGTAGATAAATTTTGTTAAATTTTCGCTACTTTTCACTTGAATATAACATTTTATTTATATCACATTTTTTTATTATTTTCAATCTCTAAAATCGCCGTTTTTCGGCACTTCTATACACATATTTTTGACATATTGTGTAAAATATTTTATAATTATATTATGAAGCGCACTTATCTTCTTGCAATTTTCTTTTCTTTGACTTAAGAATTGTAAAATTGTAACACAACTAGAAAGGAGTGATACCATGTTGTTTCCGCTGCTGCTTTTTGCAGTAATAGTCCTAACCGTATGCACATTACTAGGACTTCTCATGAGCATAAGCTTTTTGTTTAAGTCTAATAAGCAAATCACCTTGACAGAGCGGTTGCAGTTCCAGAAACTTGCAGGAATAACGCTTATAGGTGTAACAGCCTGTGTTGCAGGTTTATTTGCAGCATACGAAATTAGTACAGGTCTATTTATAGCGCTTACTGTTGATTTGGTATTGCTAAGCATCCAGCTCATTATTTATCGCTTCAAGTGAGCTAAAAAACTCGAGAGGGCACTCCCTCTCGAGTTTTTAATTTTTGTTACAAAAAATATTATATCTTTAAATTCTGTATTCTTCTCTTTCTACATAGTGTGTATGTAAAAGTTCATGTGCTTTATGCTCTCCTGGATTTCCAATATATTCTTTATATATTTGTTTTAACACAGGATTTTCATGTGATTTTCTTATTGTACTTCTTTCATCTATAGAATACATTGCTGCAGCTCTTTTTTCTCTTACATCAACTGTCATCCTTATTTTAGAATTCTTTATAGGTTGACCTCCACCCATTATGCAACCTCCTGGGCAAGCCATTACTTCTACAAATTGATAATCTGATGTACCATTTTTTATTTCTTCCATTATTTTTCTTGCATTGCTTAATCCATGTGCTACAGCTACTTTAACTTCTTTATCTCCTATCTGTATTGTTGCTTTCTTTATGCCCTTTGCACCTCTTATTTCTTCAAACTCTAATTTCTGTAATTCTTTACCTGTAATAAGCTCGTATGCTGTACGAAGTGCTGCCTCCATAACTCCACCAGTAACCCCAAATATAGCTGCTGCACCTGTAGCTTCTCCCATTGGATTATCAAAAGTTCCATCTTCTAATTTATCAAATTCTATATTAGCTTGTTTTATCATCCTTGCAAGCTCACGTGTAGTTATAACGGCATCTACATCCCATAACCCATTTACTTTCATTTCTTCTCTTTGTCTTTCAAACTTTTTAGCAATACATGGCATAACAGAAACCACATATATATTTTTAGGGTCAATATTATTTTTTTCTGCATAATATGATTTAATAATAGCTCCAAACATTTGATGTGGCGATTTACAGCTTGACAAATGAGCCAAATTTTCTGGATATTCCATTTCTGCAAATTTTACCCAGCCTGGGCAACAAGATGTTGTCATTGGTAAGTTGTCATTTTCTTTAAATCTCTTTACAAATTCTGTAGCCTCTTCCATGATTGTAAAATCAGCACCAGTATTTGTGTCAAAAACCTTATCAAAACCTAAATGTTTTAATGCCGAAACCATTTTTCCTGTAACATTTGTACCTATCTCCATGCCAAACTCTTCTCCAAGAGCTACTCTTACAGATGGAGCTGTTTGGACAACAACATATGTATCTGGGTCCTTTAATTTTGCCCATACATCATTTATATTTTCTTTTTCATGAAGAGCACCAGTTGGGCAAGATTCAATACATTGTCCACAAAATGTACAATTTACATCATTTAAACTATGGTCATATGTAGTAGATATACAAGACTCAAAACCTCTTTCTATGCAGTCAATTGCTCCTATATTTTGTACATTTTTACATGTTGCTACACATCTTCTACATAAAATACATTTATTAAAATCTCTAACTATTGATGGTGATTTATCATCAACTTTATGTTTTGTCATTTCTCCTTTAAACTCAACATCTAATACATTAAACTTAATTGCCAAATCTTGAAGCTCACAGTTTCCGTGAGCGTGTACAAGTTAAGCAATCTTTTGCATGGTTTGAAATTATTAGGTCAAGAATTGTATGTCTTGCTTCTAATACATTTGGAGTATGTGTATGTACTACCATTCCTTCTTCTACCTTTTGTATACATGAAGTTGCAAATCCACGTCTGCCTTCGACTTCTACAATACACATTCTACAATCTCCAACCTCATTTATATCCTTTAAAAAACATAATGTTGGGATGTCTATTCCTGCTTGTTTTGCTGCATCTAATATTGTGGTTCCTTCTGGTACAACAACATTTTTTCCATCTATTTTTAAATTAACCATTTTTCTCCTCCTTTTGCCTCATCAAAATTTTAACTACGTAATTCGAAGCTCTTCATTACTTTTTTTAATTCGAAAAAGAAACAAGTATTGCTAGGCGAAATTTAGTAAAAAAGCGGAGGCGTGCTTTTGCACGTTGAGCATTTTTTATCTAAATTTCAACAACGCAAGACGACGTTTATTTTTTGAATTAACCAATTGCGTGGAATGGGCAAGACCTAATACACGTCGTACACTTAATGCATTTATCTTGATTTATATGCCTCTTTTCTCTTCCTTCTCCTTCAATTGCATTTACTGGACAATTTTTTTGGCATAATCCACAAGCTTTGCACTTTTCCTCATCTATTTCTATTCTAGCTAATGCCTTACATTCCATTGCTTTACATTCTTTTTCTATGGCATGTTGTCTAAATTCTTCTCTAAAATATTTTAGTGTACTTATTACTGGATTTGGTGCACTTTGTCCTAATCCACAAATACTTGATTTTTGAATATTTACTGCTAATTTTTCAAGTCTATATATGTCGTATTCTGTACCTTCACCACTACATAGTTTTTCTAATATTTCTAGCATTCTTTTGGTACCAATTCTACATGGCGTACATTTTCCGCAACTCTCACTTACTGTAAATTGCAAATAGAATTTAGCTAAGCATACCATACATTTGGTGTCATCCATTACAATAAGTCCACCAGATCCCATCATTGAACCTATTGCTTTTAAAGATTCATAGTCTATTGGTGTGTCTAAATGTTCTTTTGGTATACATCCTCCAGAAGGTCCACCTGTTTGAGCTGCTTTAAATTCTCTACCATTTGGAATTCCTCCACCTATATCGTAAACTATTTCTCTTAAAGTTGTTCCCATTGGAACTTCTACTAATCCAACATTATTAACATTTCCTCCTAAAGCAAATACTTTAGTACCTTTTGAATTTTCTGTTCCTATAGAAGAATACCATTCTGGTCCTTTTAATATAATTTGTGCAATATTGGCATATGTTTCTACATTGTTTATTAATGTTGGACATCCCCATAAACCAGATTGTGCTGGATATGGTGGTTTTACTCTTGGCTGACCACGTTTACCTTCTATTGACTCTAAAAGTGCTGTTTCTTCTCCACATACAAATGCTCCTGCACCTAATCTTATTTCTATGTCAAAGTTAAACCCAGTTCCAAATATGTTTTCTCCAAGTATTCCATATTCTCTTGCTTGATTAATTGCTATTTGTAATCTATTTACAGCTATTGGATATTCTGCTCTTACATATATGTATCCCTTTTCTGCTCCTATGCTATATCCTGCAATCTCCATGGCTTCTAATACAGCATGTGGGTCTCCTTCTAGTATACTTCTGTCCATAAAAGCTCCTGGATCACCTTCATCTGCATTACATACAACAAATTTTTTATCTCCTTTTGCCTCTCTTGTACTTTTCCATTTCTTTCCTGTTGGAAATCCAGCTCCACCTCTGCCACGTAATCCAGATTTATCTATAATATCTATTACTTCGTCTGGTGACATTTCTACTAAAACTCTAGCTAATGCTCTGTACCCATCAAAAGCTATGTACTCATCTATATCTTCTGGATTTATTACTCCACAATTTTTTAAAGCAATTCTTTTTTGTTTCTTGTAAAAAGTAAGGTCATCTAACTTATTTACTTTTTTTCCATCAATATCTTTGCATAATAATCTTTCAACAACTTTTCCTTCTACTATATGTGACTGTATAATTTCTTCACAATCTTCTGGTTTTACCATTGCATAAAAAGTATCTTCTGGTCTTATTATAACAATAGGGCCTTTTGCACATAAACCAAAACATCCTGTTTTTATAACTCTTACATTTTGTATGCCCTTTTCTTCTATTATTCTTTTAAAATTTTCTAATATTTCTGGTGATTTTGAAGATGTGCAGCCAGTACCATTACATACTAAAATATGTTTTTCTCTTGTATCCGCATTTGTATTTTTTCTTAAGTCTAATTCTATTCTTTTTTCTGCTCTTATTTTATTTAATTCTTCTATTGTCTTCATTTAAGACCTCCTTACTACAATGATAATCAATTTGTTCTCTAGTAGTTTTTTACTTAGATATTTTTTGTATTTTTTTCTTTAATTCTTATTAAATCTTTTATCCCTCTTTTTCTAACTTATCTAATACCTCATCTAGTTTTTTTACTGTTGCATGACCATATACTTCATTGTTTACAGTAAAAACTGGTGCAATTCCACATGCTCCAACACATCTTGTTGTGTCTATAGAAAATTTTCCATCTGCACTAGTTTGACCATCTTCTAATTTTAATCTTTCTTTTAGTCTGTCAAAAATTGCTTGTGAACCTTTAACAAAGCATGCTGTACCTAAGCAAACAGAAATATTATACTTCCCTTTTGGTTCTAAAGAAAATCTTGAATAAAATGTAATAACTCCAAAAATTTCTGCCATTGGTATTCCTAAATATTTAGAAATTTCCATTTGAGACTTTTTTGGTATATATCCAAATTTTACTTGTATATCATTTAATATTGGAATTAAGTTATCTTTTTCTTTTTTATATCCATCTAATATTTTTCTTGTTTCTTCTACTATTTTTTCGTCTACACAACTCATATATATTTTTTATGATGTATTCATCTATTTTTAATAAATAAATACATCATATCTCCTTTCTTTAAATATATTTAATTTTCTATTGGCTTTTATATAGCTTATTTCTATATTTTACTTAATTGCTAGTATCTTCTATTCCCTCTATTGTTATATCTGCATCTTCTGGACACATTTGTATAAAAGTATTTCCATCATTTACTTTTATTTCGTTACCATTTAAGTCTTTGTAAACTGTTTTAGAAGTAACAGATTCTTTTTCACATGTAATAGGTATTGCCTTGCCATTAGTAATATAATATCCTTCTAAAGTTCCTATATTATCTATTGTTTGTCTATCTTTGTCTGAGCCATCATTTAATGTAGAATTTTCTACTTTTGCTATTATTATATTTTTTACAGTAACTGGCTCTTCTGTATCCCAGTCCACTTGTTTTTCGTCTCTAGAATATCTAATATAGTTTTTGTTTTCACTATCATATTCATAACTTACAGTATTATAGTCTGAATAAGGAATAACTATATTTTCTGCACTTTGACCATTTTCTAAATTAACTTCATCTACAACATAGTTTAATACGCTTTCTTCATCTGATGTTGTTCTATATCCTTTTTCCTTAGCTATTTCTAGAATACTTTTTGTATCTGTTACAACATTATGTGGTGCATATCTGTCATCTGTTCTCCAGAAATAATCTTCACTTTCATTTATTCCATTTATATCTTGAACAAAATATTTATCTATTGCTTCTTCTGCTTGTGGGCTTTCTCCAAAATGTACATAAATAGCATCATTTTCTAATGCATAATCTACAAAATAATGTCTTGCACTTCTTATAGGTCCTATTTTATCTAAATCGTCTCCCTTATATATTGCCATTAATCTAGTTTCGCCATATTCTACTATTATTTCATAAACTATTTCAGCTTCTTGAAGATTAGCTTGTGGCATTGCATTTTTATGGTTATCTATCATAACAGCTATTGGTCTATCTGTTCCAGAAAAAGTTACTGGTTTCTTTTCTTCTTCCTTTTTTATTTCCATTCCGTCTACATTTTCGTTAGAAGTTTTCTCTGTGCCGTTTTCTTGAAAATATTTCATTGCTAAAAGTACCCCTGCTGCCAATATTAAAACTATTAGAATTCCTATTAAAATTTTTAATCCACCTTTTTGACTTTTTATATCCATACTTACATTTGTATAATTAAAAATTATACTTTCTCCTTACAAAGTATTTAGGTTTTTATTTGGTTACACCTATAAACCAATTAGTTTTAATAAAACCATATGTAAATTATATATAGTCTACATTTTTAATTGATATATAACTTGTGTTTTACAAAAGTATTATTTTACATTGTAAATAATTTTGCTATTCCATATAAAATTAAAACTAAAACTGTTCCTAAGCAAGCACTAAAAATAACTTCTGAAAGTTTATGTTCTTTGGCTTGTATTCTGCTTTCTGCTATTAATATTGCCATTATAAGTGATAGAATTAATATTACAGGATTATGTGTAGAAATCCAAATAATAGTATTTGCTGCAAAAGCAATTGTTGCATGTCCACTTGGAATAAATTTTTCATTAAATATTTTATGCTTGTTTGTTTTAGAAAATGCTATTAATGCTAAAACTGCTATAATTACTATCATAACTACTGTAAATGCTAAATGCTGAGGTGATGAGGCAATATTTTGTAAAAATGCTATTCCCATTTCGCTTAATTTATCAAAAAACAAAAAGTATGCTACTATTATGGCATTTATTGTTGTTACTACAACTCCGCCTGCTGCTACGTCTTTAGCAATTTTAGCTTTTGGATGATATACTTCTGTACATAAATCTACTACTGTCTCTATTGCTGTATTAGTCATTTCTGCAAATAAAATTAATATAATAGTAAATAAAAAGCATAAGAATTCTGCTTTAGATAAATTAAAAAATAAACTAATAACAACAACTACAACAGCAATAATAAGTTGTTTCTTAATATTGCTTTGTGTAGTTGTTGCATATATAATACCATTTATAGCATTTTTCCAAGCATCTATAAATCCACTGTTTTTTATTCTTTTATCAGAGTTAGTTTTTTGGTCTTTTAAGTTTTTTTTAGTTTCTTTTGCCTCTTTATTGTCTTTTTTCATAACAATTAATCATTCCTTTATTATCTTACTATATCTAAACTTTCTAAAACTTTTTCCTCTTTCTCTCTCATAACTTTTTTATCTTCTTCTACCATGTGGTCATATCCCATTAAGTGGTAAAAACCGTGTACTACCATATATGCAAGTTCTCTTTCTACACTATGTCCATATTCTTTAGCTTGTTCTTCTACTTTTTTCATAGATATTATAATATCGCCTAAAACATCTTGTGGCATATCTTCGTCTACAATTTCTCCATTTTTTCTAAGCATATCTATATCTTTCTTTTCGAAAATAGGAAAAGATAGCACATCTGTTTCTTTGTCTATTTTTCTAAATTCTTTATTTATTTCTCTTATCTCTTCTGGAGTTGTTAATGTTATTGCAACATATACTTTATTTTCATCTAAATTTTCTATTTCAAAACATTTTTCTACAACTCTATCTATTAAGTCTTCGTGACTATCTTTTTCTTCTACTCCCTTTAGAGTTATTTCTGATGTAATTCTCATAAGTCCTCCCCTATTTGTTAACAACTTTTTTTAATTTTTTATCTGCTTTTACATAATACCCATATGACATACAGCCATTTTTTAGTTTTCTCATAGCTCCTAATTCTACAAGCTTATCTTTATAGAATTTTATAATTTTATAGTAACGATTTTCATTTTGATATACTTTCTTTAAATCTGCTTTTAAGAATAAAATTTGTTTTTGTTTTAAATATTCCTCTTTATTTACAATGCTTAGTTTTTCAACTTCTCTATACTGTTTAGAAAACTCTTTATATTCTTCTCTTTGTTCTGGCTTGTCCCAATAAATTTTTGTTAATAACACTCTTAAATTGTATTCATCTATTATATTAATTAGTAATGAATATGCTTTTTCTTTCTTTCTTAATATTTTAGTGTCTACTATTAAATTTCTTGCATCTTTTAATAATTTTATATAACAACGCTCTGCTACAACTAATGGTAAACTATGTGTAAATAACTTTCTGCTCATTCCTATTAAAATTAGGTTTTTCTCTATTACATCATTTTGGTCTAATTTTCCAATAGTAAATTTATCAAAATTATTGTATTCATCTACAACTTCTTTGTATTTTTCTCCGTCTTCTTGCATTTTTATTGGTAAAATATTTTCTACATAATCTGCTAATGTATTAAATATTTTATTATAAACTATGTCTCTATCTCCTGCAGTTAAATTATCAGATAATTTTATAGAATAATGTTTTAGAAGTCCTTTATATAAAGTTTCCATCTCGCTTCCATAAAAGTTTCTATATCTTTCTATAATTTGAGGCTTTGCGTGAGACTCAATATTATCATAATCTAGTCCTAATAAGTATATTTGTTTTCTGTATTTGAATTCTGTATAGTCATTATCTTTTAATTGAATTATATTATAATAACTTGATAATGCATTTTTTTCGAAGTCACTTGCTGTATCTGTTTTTACCTTTTTATAAATTGAATCCATTATGTATTTATCTATAGCTTCTAAATACAATGCATACATATCTTCGTATTTTTTGTCTAGCATTTCTTTTTTATCTTCGTCTTCTATATCTGCATTCTTTTTTACTTCTTCGTATGCTTTTAAAATGTTAGTTCTTTTTATTGATATTAAGAAACCATTAATTCCTATTTTTGTTGGAATTAACATTCTTGTTAAGCCATTTGCTATTTTGTTAAAAAATGTTCTTTCTGAATTGTATATTCTTAAACTTCTTTCTTCCATATGCACTCTCCCTTTCAAAATACTATTTTTTCTTTTGTCCCAATATTTTCTTTTACTTCATAAATAACTTCTACATCAACAAATTGTGCATTTTCGTATACATTAATTTGTTCGTCTGTTATGTTGTTAGTATTTTCTACTTGCACATTTAATTTATCTTTTGCCCTTTCTATACCAATTGTTTTAGCTTCTTCTAATGTGTGCGTTATCTCTGTATTTTTGTACTCTTTATAAGTTGTTTTTACTATTTCTATTGGTAAATAAAAATTAGAAAATAACTTTAATTTTTTTGTCTCTTCTATTGTATCATAATTTTCAAATTTTGAAAGCCTTTTATTAAAATTTATTATAAAATTATTTATATTTACGGAATATTTATTTTCAGACTCTCCTGTTTCCTCTTTTTTCTGTTCTTTTAAATACACTCTTTCTTTTTGAGTATACCACACTTTTGCCTCAACTTGCCCATTTGCATGGACATATCGAGTTCCTGTGTACTTTCCCTCAAGCCATCCTCCTATTAGTATTGTTCCTTCTTTTATTAAATCTCCTTCTTTTACTAGGGGTGTACCATTTTGCGCCATTATTTTAGACACAACACCGTCTTTTGTTGCAACAATATTACAATACTCATCTTCATCTATTATTTCTGGCTTTTCTTCGGCTTCTACTACTTTAACAATTGCATTAGTACCTTCTATTTCTATTCCTATCCATGCAATATCATCTCTATCTAATCTTATCTTATTTATTATATCTTTTGTGTCTAAACTTGGCTTAAACTTTCCTATAGATAGCCCTTCTTGTTTTAAAGTATCTATTAACTCTTTATTATCTATTTTTTCTGTTCCTTCTATTTGTATATTCCATACGAAATTTGATAATATAATAATTGCAATTGCAATTATTAATATAATTAGAGCAAAAATCTTTCTTTTTTTATACTTATTAAAAATGAAAGGCAATCCTCTTTTTTTCTCTATTTTTGCTTTGCATTTAGTTTTCTTTAATATTTTTCTTACTTTTTTAAAATCTTTTATTCCTATGTTACAAGTCATTATGGTAGATTTTTTTCTTTTTATATTCCACAAAAATACACTGCTTTTTAAACAGTTATTTATAAATTTTTCTATAAAATAACCTTCTACTTCTATTTCTAAGTATCCTAAAAAGTAACAAAGTAATACTTTAAAATGCAAAGCTATTCCTCCTCATTTTCTATTGTGCTTTCAAAATCTATACTTTCAATTTTCCCCTCTATTAATAAGTCATCATTTGTCATTTCATTTAATTGCATATTAAATCCATTTATGTTTATAATACCAATATAAGTACTTAGCCTTATATAAAATTCTTGGTATTCTAGTATAGACTTATAATTTTCTATTAGACATTTATTAAATGCTACTATAGTTATTTTTGGTTCATTGGAAACTAACTCATCTGGCAATTCTAAAAGTCTATCTAATTTGCTTGCACCTTTTTTTCTATTTTTCCTCATTTTTAAGTTTATTCCTTTCCTTAAAAATATTTAATTTTCTATTAACTTTTTATAGCTGGTCTTTTTAAGCAAAGAATACATATCACATTATAAAACTCTTCTTCGTATCCGAAATATGCAAAGACTAAGCTTCAAACTCATCTAAGCTTTTAAATTCATACCCCATATTTTTTATTTCTTTTATGCAATAATCTAAAATGTTACTATTATCTTTAGACGTTGAATGCAATAATATTACTTCTCCATTATGAACATTATCTAATATTTTTTTCTTACCATATTTCTCTCTTCCCTGTTTATTTTCGTCCCAATCATCATAAGCAAATGACCACATTACAGTTTTATATCCTAAGCTATTTGTATAATCTATTGTTCTTTCGCTATACTCTCCTTTTGGCGGTCTAATATACTTCATCTCATAACCAAATTTTTCATATACTGCTGTATGTAAGTCCATTACTTCCTTTTTTATAGTATCATTATCTATATCTGGCATACTTTTATGATTTACTGTATGGTTTCCTACTATATGTCCTTCATCAATCATTCTTTTAACTAAATCTGGTCTGGTATTTAAGTAATGCCCTGTAATAAAAAATGTAGCTTTTACATTATTTTGTTTTAAAACTTCCAATATTTTTTCTGTGTAGCCTGCTTCATAGCCTCCATCAAATGTTAAATACACATAAGGTTTTTCTTTATTTCCCATTGCCATTCCATTATATTTATCTATTATCATTTTATTTTTTGCTCCCAAATCTGGTTGCTCATGGTTATCTCCCCTTTTTATTCCCCACTCTATTTTTTCATTACTAAGCAAAGTAGTTGCACCTGTCTCAATAGTTTGCATTTTGTTCTCACTTGCAACTGCAAATGTAAAAATAAATATAAAACATGTAGACAGCATTATAAATAACCTAACATTTTTCTGTTTCATTGCATCCTCCTATAGAATAACTTTTTATTCATCTTATGAAAAAAGAAATAAAAAAATAACTATCTTTTACAAATAATCTTTTTATTATTTGTAAATTTTTACCTTTTAGTTGATTAGAATTAAAATTAATTTACTAAATAAATTTTCAAGAAAAAAAATAATAAAATTACAATTATTTTACTTTTTTTCTAATTTTTTTATTCTTTATTCCTGTATGTTCCAAGACTTGTCACGTTTCGACATTTTTTTGTATTTATTTTAATAAATTTCTTGACAATCTTCAATTTTTAGATTATATTAAAATAGTTGCTGGATATTATTGGAAATTATTTTCTTATAAGTACATGTTTATTTTTTTGTTAATTAATATGGAGGTTAAATATATGTTAAATTTTGTTTTATGTGATGACAATTCTATCATCCTAGAAAGATTAAGCAAAATTTTAGAATCAATTTTCATAAAACATGACATCGAAGCTTGTATTTTATATAAAACAACTAATCCTAAAGACTTATTAAAATATTTAGACGAAAACTCTCCAAATGTCCTTATACTAGATATTGATTTTAAATCACATATTTCTGGATTAGACATTGCAGAAAAAATTAGAAAAAAAGACAAAAATGTTTATCTTATATTCTCTACAGCTCACTTAGAATATGGCTTAGTAGCTTATAAGTATAAAACATTTGATTATCTGCCAAAACCAATTACATCTGAAAGATTGGAAGATACTATTTTAAGATTATTAGATGACATACAAGGTAACACACATACTTATATAAGGCTTGATAACAATAAAACCATTATTAAGCAAGATACTATACAGTATATAAAAAAGGAAGGTATGAAAATTATTTTTCATACAGACACTAGAGATTACAATACTTATAGTTCTTTTCTTAAAGTATCAACAAGTTTACCTAAAAATTTTGTTAGATGCCATAAATCATATATAGTTAATACAGATAAAATAACAAATATTGATGTAAAAACAAATACTATATATCTTAATAACAACCAAGAAAATAAATGTTATATAGGTCCAAAATACAAAAACAATTTTATGGAGGTTTTCAAAAATGAATATTTTTCAAACAGTATGGAATGCAATAAGCACTCCTAATGAAACATTAATAAACATAAGTGGATTATTCTTATGTTTTATTGAAGCATATGTAAATATGAGTTTATTTACTACTTTATTAAATATTAAAAGTAATAAAAAGACAAAGTTAATCTATATTTTATCTATATCTATTGTAGCATTTCTTATAAGAATTTTTCTTCCAGATCCATATGGAACAATAATTAATATGGTATATGGAATTTTATTAATAAAGTTCGTTTTCAAAACTAATTTTTTGAAAGCTATATTTGCAGAATTTATCCCAATTTTTATAATGTCTGTTTTGGAATTATTTTTACTAAAATTTTACTTAAAAATATTTAATATTCCATATGATTATGTTATGACTATTCCTTTACATAGAGTATGTTTCGCTTTATTTATATATTTATGTATATTTTTGCTTTATAAATTAATTAAATATGTAAAATTTAATATAAACATAGACATTTTAAGCAAGAAAAATAAAATACTCTTTATAGTAAGTGCTATTTTAGGTTTATGTGTTATCGCTACTCAATTATATTTAATTAGTTATTACAGTGACACATTACCAGTAGTTATAACTTTAGTAGATATTATAGGTCTTGCAAGTTACTTTTTCTTAAGCCTATACTCTATGTTAAATGTAACAAAATTAGAATTAACAACAAGAGATTTAGAAGTACAGCAATGGCATAATAAAGAATTACAAGATATGCATGATAATTTAAGAACTTTTAAACATGATTTTAATAATATTATTCAAAGTATAGGTGGCTATTTAGATAAAGATGACATGGAAGGTTTAAGAAAATATTATAAAGGACTACTAGCAGATTGTAAAATTATAGTTAATTTAGCAGCACTAGACCCAAATGTTATTAATAGTCCTTCTATTTATAATATTCTTTCTTCTAAATATTACAAAGCAAACGAAAATGGTATAACAATGAATATAGAGTCATTCTTAAATTTAACAGAAATAGAAGATAATATGAAAATATATGAGTTTATTAGAATGTTTGGTATTTTATTGGATAATGCTATAGAGGCAGCAAAAGAATGTGAGAAAAAGGAAATAAATGTATATTTTAGAAAAGAATTAAATAGACATAGATTAGTAGTAATTGTGGAAAATACATATACTAACAAAGATGTTGACATAGATAAAATTTATGAGAAAAATTACACTTCTAAAAATGATAAAGAAAACCATGGACTTGGACTATATGAAGTAAGAAAAATATTAAGTAGAAATAATAACTTAAATTTATTTACTACTAAAAATTCTGAATATTTTAAACAACAGTTAGAAATATATTACTAAGGATTAAAGGCTCTTTATAAAAAGAGTCTTTAATTAAGAAATCCCCAGAAAAGCTGGGGATTTTAAAATTTTTTGTCGGAAAATTTTTTGAAACAAGGAATATAACTAGTCCTTCTTTATTAAAGTTGCTGGCATTTTTGGTTGATGTACTATTCCCCAAATCCAGCAAGCACTATTTGTTGATTTTGCATACTTTTCTGCAACTTTAGCTAATATCTTTAACATGTCTTATTCCCCCTTAAAAAAAATATATAATAAAACATTACCGGTAATGTTTATTAACAAAGTGTTATGCAGCTATTTGCTGCTCTTTTTCGTATTCTTCATGTCCATATTTATTTTTTGTAATTTTATATGCTGTTCTTGTAATAGTTAATGTTTGTAAAAACACTCCATAAAGCAACATATTTGAAATAATTTTATCTGGTATAAATACTATTATTGTAATTAATATAGCTAATGCTATAAAGCTTTTTATCTTCTTGCTTTTTCTTTCTTGCTTACTAATAATTGGCATATTTTCGGTATCTGCTGGGGCATATTTTGCAATTAATATTATAGCTAATAAGCTAACTAAACCTATAGCAGTATATTTTAAATATTGAGGTTCAATTGTTACATACTTTGCTAGTATAACAGGTCCACAGTACAAAATTATAGTACATAACATACAGCCAAAATGAGTTTTTAAATGAAATCCTCCTGTAAAACTTCTATATGGACATAATAACAAAAATGCTAATAATGTATACCAACCTATACCTAGTACAAATCCAACTATGAATAATACAAAAATTTTAGGTAATTCTCCAAAAATTAGTCTTACTCCAAAGTCTACTATTAAAGTTTTTTCTTCGTCCATGTCTGGATTTTTTTCTTTAATCTTTTTTGTTATGTAGTCGCAGAACTTATCTATCATTTTGCTCACCTCATTTGCTCTGACACAATAATACATCTTTCGACTTTATTCTCCATAAAAGTTATATGAAATGCATAAAAAAATTATACGAAAATCCAAATATTATTTTTCATATAATTATTTTGATTTTCGTATAATAACTTATTAGTTTATTTTTATAATTCTATTCCATCTAATATTTTCCAACTTCCTATCTTTTCCGGAACTGATTCAAATTCCATTTCTTTTTTAGTAGTTGGATGTATTATTTTAAGCTTATAAGCCCATAACGCTATTTGCTTTCCATGACCTCTTCCACCATATTTTTGGTCACCATATATACTATGATTTCTACTAGATAGTTGTACTCTTATTTGATGGTGCCTTCCTGTATGTAAATTTATTTTTACAACTGAAAGATTTAACTGTTCATCATATTTTAGTACCTCATAATCCAAACTTGCAAACTTTCCTTTTTGTGTATCTTTTGTTACCTTACTTATATTATTTTTTTCATTTTTTACAAGATAATCTTCAAATACTCCGCTTCTCTTCCTCAAATTTTCCATTTGCTATTACTAAATACGTTTTTTGAAAAATCTTCTCTCTTACCTCTTCACTAAGTCTTGCAGCAGCCTTTGAAGTTTTGGCAAATACCATTACTCCTCCAACTGGTCTGTCTAGCCTATGTATTAACCCAAGATATACATTTCCTGGTTTATTGCACTTTTCTTTTATATATTGTTTTATAATAGTAAGCATATCTATGTCCCCTGTTTTATCTCCCTGTGAAGGTATATTTACAGGCTTTTCTACTACAATTATATGATTATCTTCATATATTACTTTAAGTTTGTCCACTTTTTTCTCCTTAATTTATTACTTATATATCTCTACTTAATAGATTAATATAATTAAATATAACTATATATAAACTACTTTTATTATCATTATTATTTTAGCTATCTATTCTCCTTCATATCTTGCATATATTCCACATGGCAAAATTAAATTAGAATTTGTCATAGGAAGTCCAATTTCTCCGCAACTTAATCTGCCCTTTTTATTTATTGCTAGTCTTAGTATATTTTCTAATACCATACTTGATATTCCTGTTGTGTATGAATTTATTAAGAAAAATAATGGTTTATCTGATAGAACTTTCGTACAAAGTTCAACTAAATCTCCTATATTTTCTTCAAACTTCCATACTTCGCCATTTGTTCCTCTTCCATATGAAGGAGGATCCATAATTATTGCATCATATTTGTTGCCTCTTCGTATTTCTCTATTTACAAATTTAACAACATCATCTACTATAAATCTAACTGGTCTATCTTTTAATCCTGATGAAACTATATTTTCTTTTGCCCATGTAACCATTCCTTTAGAACTGTCTACATGGCATACAGAAGCACCAGCATAGCTACAAGCTACTGTTGCTCCTCCTGTATATGCAAATAAGTTTAATACTTTAATTTCTCTATTTGCATTTTTTATTTTATTAATCATCCAATCCCAGTTAACAGCTTGCTCTGGAAATAAACCAGTATGTTTAAATCCCATAGGTTTTATATTAAAAGTTAAATCTTTATATTTTATTTGCCAATTATCTGGCACTTTCTTAATATAATTCCAACTTCCTCCACCACTAGAACTTCTACTATATCTAGCGTTTGCCATTTTCCATTTATTTTGAAAAGTTTTTTCTTTCCAAATAATTTGGGGATCTGGTCTAATTAAATATACATTTCCCCATCTTTCTAATTTTTCTCCATTTGCCATATCTAATATTTCATAATCTTTCCAATTTCTTGCTATTTCCATAATTATTCTTTCACTAGATTAACTAGTTTTCTTCTCCTTTTTTAATATTTATTTTACAATTATATAATTATCAGTTTTTTATTTCTATTTTTATTTTAATTACTATCTAAACTTTTATTTCTTATAATTTATAATTTTTATTTAATACTATCTTTACTTTATATAGTATACATTTTAATATTTATAAATTTGTTAACACATTAATAAAATTTGCTATTAAAAAACAATCTAATGCTATCATTAAAACTGTTAAAACTATTATTGAAATTATTACTTTATGCTTTTTAGCTTTAAGGATACACCTGCTTATAAGGTTTGTCCTATGTAGCCTTACATCTTCCTTACTTCCACATTTTAAATTAAAAGAAACATCTTTTGCATACTCCATAATTAATTCCCCCCATAAATAATTAAAGCAAAATTTATATTTGCTTATTATTATATATGAGTACTTAATTTGTTTTATGCATATTATCGTATTTTAAATTTTTACATATTGTTTTATTAATTAAGTTTATCTTTTATATTTTTTGCTAATTCTAGATTTATCCCTTTTAATTTTGCAATTTCTTCTATATCTGCTTCTTTTATTTTCTTTATGCTTCCAAAATGTTTTAAAAGCTCTTTTTTCTTTGCTTCTCCAATACCTTTTATTTCGTCTAGTTCAGATTTTGTAATTTCTTTGTCTCTTAATTTTCTGTGATAATTTATTGCTGTATCGTGAACTTGGTCTTGGAAATTTGTTATTAAGTTCATAAGTTTATCTGATATTTGTATTTCATTTCTGTCTTCATCTATTAAAGCTCTTGTTGAGTGCGTATCGTCTTTTACCATCCCAAAAACTGGTATATTTAGTTTAAAGTCACTGTTTTTTTCCTGTTTTATCCACATATCCACATCCAAGATAGCCTGTTTAATTGCTCTTATTTGTGTAATACCACCGTCTGCGAAAATTACATCTGGAAGCTTCCCAAATCCTCCATCTGGATTTTCTACAGAATGCTTTAACCTTCTTGTTACAACTTCTCTCATACAAGCTGGGTCATCTTGACCTATTACTGTTTTTATCTTAAATCTTCTAGATAAATTCTTTTTTATAACTCCATCTTGCATTACACACATTCCTGCCACTACATTTGTTCCAGATATATTCGAAATATCAAAACATTCAATCTTCCTTGGCATATTTTCCAAATTTAGAGCCTCTTTTAATTCTGTTAGAATTGATGTTTTGTCCTTTTCTTTGTTGTCTAAAGTAATTTTAGCATTATTTTCTGCCATTTCTACTAATCTTAACTTCTCACCTTTTTGCGGTGTTTTTATTTCTACTTTTCTACCTGCTTGCTCTGTTAAAGATTTCTCTATAATATCTTTATCTTCTATATTTTCCTTAATCATTATTTTATGTGGCAAAATAGGATTTCCTACATAATATTGTTTAATAAAGCTTGATAATATTTCACTGTCTTCCTCGTCTTGCATATTAGCTAAAAAATAATGTTTCCTGCCTATCATTTTACTATTTCTTATAAAAAACATCTCTACACAAACTTGATAACTACTTTTTGCTATTCCTATTACATCTATGTCATTTTCAGATAAGTTAGAAACCTTTTGTCTTTTACTTATATTATCTATTGCTAAAATTTTGTCTCTAATATAAGCTGCTTTCTCATACTCAAATTTCTTAGAAGCTTCCTCCATTTCTTGTTTTAGCTGTTTCATAATTTTTTCTGTTTTTCCTTCTAACAAGTCTATAATTTGATTTATTTGCTCTCTATATTCTTCCTTACTAATATATCCCATACAAGGTGCCATACATTTTTTTATATGGTAATTCAAGCATGGTCTATCTTTATATTTAAAAGTTTTACATTGTCTTATTTTGAATTTTGTTTTTATGAAATCTAGCATTTCTTTAGCACTTCCTGCATTAGCATAAGGGCCAAAGTATTTAGCTCCATCATTTAATATTCTTCTTGTTATATAAACATCTGGATATTCTGCTTTTACATTTACTTTTATATATGGGTATGTTTTGTCATCTTTTAAAAGCACATTAAATTTAGGCATATTCTTTTTTATTAGATTACACTCTAATATTAAAGCCTCTGCCTCATTATCTGTTACTATATATTCAAAATGGTCTATTAAAGCAACCATGTTCTCTATTCTTTTGGTTTTATTAGTTTTTCTAAAATACTGCCTTACCCTATTTTTTAATGAGATTGCTTTTCCTACGTATATAATTTTATCGTTTTTATCATGCATTATATACACACCAGGTTTGTTAGGCAATTTTTTTAGTTCAGCTTCTATGTCAAACACATTATATCTCCTATACTCTAATAATTTTATTTACCTTTTCTGTTTTTAGTTGTTTCTTTTCAATAAGTACTTCTCTTCATACCTCAATATTTTTAACAATATATTCTTTTATTTCTCACTATAAAACTTTATATATTTTACCATAAAATAGCTTGTTAATCAATATTTATGATGTTACAGCTGTCCAAAAGGGGAAAGGTTTAAAAAATTAGAACAGATACCTATTTTGGGCTATGCAACAATATTATTTGAATAATTTAATAAAAAATATCACAATATTAAAATAAACATTTGTACTTTTTTATTTTCTTTGACACTTTTATAATTTTATAGTAATATAATTACATTAAAGAAGCTTACAAATTATTTTTAAATTTTATAAATAGGAGGATAGACTTTATTTTAGCGCCTGGACAGATTTTTTCTGTTGACGAGGATAGAATTTATCGAAAGATTCGGCGGATGGTTCTATGGCATAGTTACTGCCATTAAATATTAGGGAAAAAATTATAGTAATATAATACAACAAATCTAATAGGGTAACTATTAATTTGTAATTGCTTTCTTAAATAAAAGTTAATAAATTTTAAGGAGGTATTTTATGTGTGGAATTGTTGGATATATAGGAGATAAAAAAGCTACTCCTATATTAATTAATGGTCTTTTAAGCTTAGAATATAGAGGCTATGATTCTGCTGGAATAGCAGTTTTAGATAAAGATAAAATTGTTGTAAAAAAAGATAAAGGAAGAGTTAATAATTTATATGAGTTAGATGGAATAAACGATTTAAATGGTACAGTCGGCATTGCTCATACTAGATGGGCAACACATGGAAAACCATCTAAAGAAAATGCACATCCTCATATGGATAATAGCGGTACTTTTGCAGTTGTCCACAATGGAATTATAGAAAATTATACTGAAATAAGAAGTTTTCTAGAAAATAAAGGATATAAATTCTTGTCTCAAACAGATACAGAAGTTATACCTAATTTAATTCACTATTATTATGAAAATGGAATAAAGGGAGAAAATCCATTTCTACGTGCTGTAAAGTCTGCTGTAGATGATTTAAAAGGAAGTTATGCTATTGGTGTTATTTCATATAAATATCCAGATAAACTTATAGCTGTAAGAAAAGATAGTCCTTTGGTAATTGGAAAAGGTAATGGAGAAAATTTTATTGCATCTGATATTCCAGCTATTCTACCTTATACTAGAGAATTTTACCTTCCAGATGACAATGAATTTGTAGAAATTTTTAAAGATAATATTAAATTTTATGATTCTAGTTTAGTAGAACATTCTAAAGCTATAAAAAATATTGAATGGGATGCTTCTGCTGCTGAAAAAGATGGCTTTGAAGATTACATGTTAAAAGAAATTTATGAGCAACCAACAGCTATAAGAGAAACTATTGGTTCTAGATTTAGATTAGGTGAAAAATGCGATTTTGATGATTTAAGTTTTTCAAAAGAATTTTTGTCTAGTATTAACAAAATTTATATTGTAGCATGTGGAACTGCAATGCATGCTGGTTTAACTGGTAAAACTATTATAGAAAAGCTTTGCAAAATACCTGTAACTGTTGATATTGCTTCAGAGTATAGATACAGAGAACCAATTATAGATAAAAATACTTTATGTATTTTTATTAGCCAATCTGGTGAAACAGCAGATACAATTGCAGCACTTAAGTTATCTAAAGAAAAAGGCGCTACAACACTTGCTATTTCTAATGTTATAGGAAGCTCTATTACTAGAGAAGCAAATTATACTATTTATACACACGCAGGTCCTGAAATAGCTGTTGCGTCAACAAAAGCTTATTCTTCTCAGGTAGTTTTACTTGCTATACTTGCTATATATTTTGCAGAAGTTCTAGATAGTACTTCAAATGAAGTTTTGGAGAATTTAAAATCTGAAATCTTAGACTTACCTGTAAAAATTAGTAATATATTAGATAATACCGAGGAAATTAAAGCATTTGCAAAGAAAGTATATACTGAAAAGGATATGTTCTTTTTAGGAAGAGGAACAGATTATAATGTCGCTTTAGAAGGTTCATTAAAACTTAAAGAAATCTCATATATACATTCAGAAGCATATGCTGCTGGAGAATTAAAGCACGGACCTATAGCGTTAATTGAAAATAATGTTACTGTAATTGGCATAATAACAGATTCTACATTAGTAGAAAAGTCTTTAAGTAATATTCAAGAAGTAATTACACGTGGTGCTAAAACATTAATAATTACAAATCAAATAATACCTTCAGATCACTTTAATTACGTAATTAATATTCCAAATACAAGTGCTTTACTATCACCTATATTATCTGTTATTCCGCTTCAACTTCTTTCTTATTATATATCTAAGAATAAAGGATTAGATGTTGATAAACCAAGAAATTTAGCTAAGTCTGTTACAGTAGAATAATTTGTAACGCAAAAATATACGGTATTAAATGTAAATCAAAAATATGTAATAATTTTTTTAAAAACAATGTCATTTTAAGAGGTGTACAAAATATGGAAGAAAGATATGTAAGTTCACAAAAAGCTGGAATTATTGGAATAATTGGAAATATATTTTTATTAATCATAAAAGGAGCTATTGGACTTTTTACGCATAGCCAAGCAATGATAGCAGATGCAGCAAATAGTTTCGGAGATATATTTGCATCTGCTATGACATCAATAGGTAGCAAAATTGCTAGTGCACCTCAAGATGATGACCATAACTTTGGTCATGGAAAGGCAGAATACATTTTTTCATTACTTATAAGCCTTTCTATGATTGTTATTGCCTTTAAACTACTATATGATTCAACTGGCAATTTAATTTTAGGCACTGAATTTACTTTTTCTTGGATGTTAGTTTTAGTTTGTGCAATAACTATTATAACTAAGTTATCATTATTTTTATATACATATAGATTATATAAACAAAACAACAACTTACTATTAAAAGCAAATATGAAAGACCATAGAAATGACTGTATAATTACTACTTTTACTTTAATTTCAGTATTGCTTAGCTTATACAACATTTATTGGTTTGATAGTGTAGTAGGTATTGGAATTTCTGTTTGGATTTGTATAACCGGCGTTAAAATTTTTATAGAAAGTTATAATGTTTTGATGGATAAAGCAATTGATGAGAAAACTAAAAAAGAAATATATGAAATTATAAGTACTTACAAAGAAATAAAAGGAACAAAGCATTTTACTTCTACACCAGTAGGCTATCAATACTTAATCTCTATTTCTATAGATTTAGACGGAAATATGTCTACTTTTGAGAGTCATGAAATTGCTGATAACTTAGAGAAGCAATTAAATAAACTTCCAAGCATATATCTAGCAATTATTCACGTAAATCCAGTATAAAATAAAAAAGCATTAGATTACAAGCAAAGTAACCTAATGTTTTTTTATTTTATACAACATAGAATCATTTAAACTAAGAATAATGTTAATATAATTAGTAAGACTGCCCCTGGAATTCCTAATATTCCAACAACTAATGCAGTTCCAATATTTAATCCCACATGAAAATTAAAATTTGCTCCTATTAAATTTATTATAAATATAATCACCCCGCCAATTATAGAATTACCTATTAACTTTACAATTCCTTTCAATGGCCAAGCAAATATCTTTCCCAATATAAAAATTGCTATTATGCATACCACAAATGTTATTAAAATATTATTGTCCAAGAATTCTCACCTCTTATTTAAATAGTATGAGATTTATTGGACAATTATTACTATACTACTTCATTTTTTCTTAAATATATTTCATTGGTCATGTCTAGAGCAATCCCTTGTTCCTTAGCTTTTTTCATTAAATAATCTAACTTGCTTTTATTAGCTTTAATTTGATATGCATAATAATCTATTAATTCTTTTTCTGCGAATTCAAAGTTATGATTAGCCATGTCTAAATCTTTTTTTGTTTTTAAAATACTAACAACAAGCTCCACACTCTTTTGTTCTTCTGTTTTATCAGTTACCTTTTTTCCATCTTTTATAAATTTATCTTCCATTCATTCTTCTCCCTTAATATGCTAATATTACTAGTATATGCCAATATAATTAATTTTATACATAAATATGTACTTTATTACATTTTATTATATTAACTTATTTGTTATACTAGCCCATTTTAATAGAGAAGCTAAATTTTTTCGTTAATTTGCTACTTTATGTGTAATCATTGGCGTATCATCTCTAATTTTATCTAATATATATCCATTGCTTTTACAATATCGAATGATATCTCTTAATGCATTTACAGTTTTCTTATTGCCGCTAAAATCATGCATTAAGACCATATTGGGATAATCTTTTCCTAAATTTTTAGTAACATTGTTATATACTGCTTCAGAAGTATCTACATCTCCAGAATCTCCCGAAGGAATATTCCAGTCAAAGTAACGATATCCCTCTTGTAACACGCGTCTTGTTAATGCTGTCATAATTCCAACACTATAATATTTACTAACTGTATTTGAACTGCCTCCAGGAAATCTTATAATTTTTGTTTCTATTCCTGTCACATCTTTTATCTTTTTTTCCATTGTATAAACATTATCCATAAAATGGTCTGCCGATTGATACTCCTCAGCATATTTGTGAGAATTTCCATGAATACCTATACTATGCCCTTCTTCTACAATTCTTTTAATAAGCGGTTCTTTATCCTTTGTATAATTGATAACAAAAAAAGTAGCTTTTATATTTTCTTCTTTTAAAATATCGAGAATTTTTGGTGTTATGTCAAATGTTGGTCCGTCATCAAATGTTAAATATACATACCCATTCTTACTTTTATCATGTTTCTTTACAGGGTTAACAATATTTACTATTCGTTCTGCAACTGTACTATTTCCTGATTTATCACAAACTGTATAAATTATTTTATATTGTTTTTCATTAATCTCTTTTTTGTCTATCTTTACATTTTTTGAAATATCACCGTCTACATCATCTTCTACAGTATAACCTTCCTCTTCATATTCACTGTCACTTGGAACATTAATTGTACTGCTTCCTTTTAATTTTAGTGTTGGAGCAGTTTCATCTTTTACATAAACTGTTCTCTCTACTTTTATTAATTTGTTTTTATAGATTAACTCATAATATACTTTATACTCTCCTGGCTTCTTAGGATTAACTTCATTTTTTACTTTTAAAGTTTTTGAAATATCTTTGCCTCGTAGCTTTGCTTTTGCCCCTTTGTCTTCATAATCTCTTCCAGCTTCTATTACAATTTTTTTATCTCCTAATATTTCAATTGTTGGTTGTTTAAAAAATAAGTTATAACCAACATGTCCTAAAATCGCGACTAATGTAATTTCTAAAAATACTACTCTATATAGTTTTAGTTTCTTGTTGCTTGTATGTAATAAAACTATAAAAATAATTAAAATAATGGCAACTATTACTTCTATAACATTTAATATATTCATTTTGTTCACTTCCTACGTTTTTATTCATTATTTTTTCTAAAATTATCATGTATTATCCTGCATTTTGGGTATTTTTTCATATAATTTCTACTTCTTAATTTCAAATTCCAAAATGCCCATATAGCCTGGTGCAATTGTATATTTTGGAAATACAATAACAACATTTCCTTCTTCATTTATATAAAATTCTTGCTTATCACTAATAGACTTAAATGACGAACCATCTTCTAAGTATGGATCATCTTCTTCGCTAAAGAACATTGCATTTTCATCATTTTCTATTCTTTCTTGAATTTGTTCTTTTATTTGTGAATTAGCAATACTTTTATAATTTTCTCCTAACATATCTTTTAAAGTAATATCTTTTCCTGTAGTTAAATCTACATTATAGTAATATTTTTCTGTATAGTTACTTCCAAAATATTCTGACTTGCTTAATACAAAAGATACTCTTTCTTTTGTATTTGATTTTATTTCATAATCAATTTGAACTTCGATTCTTTTAATTGCTGCATCTGTATAATTTGCTTCTTTCAAAATATTTTGATATTCCTTTGCCCTGTTTTTTACGTCGTGTACTAATGCATCTACTTTGTGCATAATTTCTGCATTTATCCTTTTTTCTAAGGCGGTATTACCAGTATTTCTAAGTGCAGGAACTTTTGCATCGATTAGTTCTGATTCATTATCTTCTTTATAATCTCTAATAGTAAAAATTTCTGCAATATCTCTAACAATTGGTATATTACTAACAGCATTTGCAAAAGACATATTTGTATTTACCATAATAAAAAACGCAAAACATGCAGAACAAGTAATTGCTAATATAGTTTTTGTAAATACCCATTTTCTTTTTGTTTTTTTGTTTTCTTTAAATGCACTTTCAACAGTATATTCTAATTGTTTGGGTATTTTTAAAGATTCATAAAATTGGCATGCTTTTTTTAATTTTTTCATAAATATCCTTTCTATCTTTTTTGGATCTATTCTAATACTTAAATTTAAATAGTATATTTTTTACATTAGCTCTGTTTTTAAATCTTTCAGAGCTTTATACAATCTTGTTTTAACAGTGCTTACATTAGTATCTGTAATTTGAGCAATTTCTTCTAATTTCATATTTTCAAAATAACGCAATACAATAACAGTTCTAAATTTCGGTTTTAGTTTATCTATAGAACGATAGATATCTATATATTCTTTGTCTTCTTCGTTGATAAGATAATCTTCTAAACAAATTTCTTGCCTTACACTTTTTCTTTTTAAATTATCCATACATCTGTTAACTAAAATACGATAAAACCATGTTTTTACGTACTCTTTATACTTTAACGTGTAAATTTTTTTAATTGCCTTTTCAATTGCATCTTGAACCATATCTAAGGCAGTTTCTTCATCTTTTACATAACTATATGCTATGCGGTATAATCCAGCTTCATTTGCTCTTACATATTCTATTAATACTTGTATTGCTTCATCCTTTTTCACAAATGTCCTCCCATTGTGTTCTTCAAAATATTAGACGATTAAAGTTATAAAAAAGTTTGTTTTTTTTATATTTTTATAATTTTTTCGTTTTCACATAATATAGCATGGATAAACTTTTAGGTCAACATAAGTATTATTTTTCATGTATAACTATTATTTTTTTAGCAATCCTTGATTATATAAGGCTTTTATGATAAAATGGTGTCATTATTTAAGAAAAGAGGTAATGTTCATGATTGATATTAAACTAATTCGTGAAAATCCAGATCTTGTGAAAGAAAATATCAAGAAGAAATTCCAAGACCACAAACTTGTCTTAGTAGACGAAGTAAAAGATTTAGATGAAAAAAATCGTCAAGTAAAATTAAAAGGTGACGAACTTAGAATGCAAAGAAATTCATTAAGTAGCCAAATTGGTGCTTTAATGAAAGAAAATAAAAAATCCGAAGCAGAAGAAATAAAAAAACAAGTACAAAATATAAACACAGAACTCGAAGAAAATGAGAAACTTGAAGAAAAATATAACGCAGAAATAAGAGAAAGAATGATGAAAATACCTAATATTATGCATGATTCTGTTCCTATTGGTGAAGATGATAGCAAAAATGTAGAAATAGAAAAATTTGGAGAGCCTGTTGTTCCACCTTATGAAGTTCCTTATCATACAGATATAATGGAATCTTTGGCTGGTATAGACCTAGATTCAGCTCGTAGAGTTGCTGGAAATGGATTTTATTACTTAGTAGGAGATATTGCAAGACTTCATTCTGCTGTTCTTGCTTATGCTAGAGATTTTATGATAAATAAAGGATTTACTTACTGTATTCCTCCATTTATGATAAGAAGTGACGTTGTTGATGGCGTTATGAGCTTTGAAGAAATGGACGCTATGATGTATAAAATTGAAGGAGAAGATTTATACTTAATTGGTACAAGTGAACACTCTATGATAGGAAAATTTAAAGGTCAATTACTTCCAAAGGCAGAAGTTCCTTATACAATGACTTCATATTCACCATGTTTTAGAAAAGAAAAAGGTGCACATGGTATTGAAGAACGTGGAGTTTACCGTATACATCAGTTTGAAAAGCAAGAAATGATTGTTGTATGTGAACCAGAAGATAGTTGGAATTGGTATGATAAATTATGGTCATATACAGTTGAGCTATTTAGAAGTATGGATATTCCTGTACGTACATTAGAATGTTGCAGTGGAGATTTAGCAGATTTAAAAGCTAAAAGTTGTGATGTTGAAGCTTGGAGCCCAAGACAAAAGAAATATTTTGAAGTTGGAAGTTGTTCTAACTTAACAGATGCCCAAGCTAGACGTTTGGGAATACGTATTAAAGGTGAAAAAGGTAACTACTATGCACATACTTTAAACAATACCGTTGTTGCCCCACCTCGTATGTTAATAGCTTTACTTGAAAATAACTACAACGAAGACGGTAGTGTTAATATTCCAAAAGTATTATGGCCATACATGGGTGGTACTGAAAAATTAGTTCCTAAGAAATAATATTACTTCTTTGTGTTAGTTAGATTATTTTATGAAGTATACTCTATTAACCTTGCTTTTATTATAATTCTGTGATAAAATTTTTGTGTAAGTTTTTATGGTAACTCGTAACTTTTCGCATCTCACAATTTGCAAAAGGAGTGAAAAAAGTGAATAAGTGTGTAACAGTTGTTGTAGGAACTAAGTGGGGTGATGAAGGAAAAGGCAAAATCGCTTCTTCTGAAGCAAAAGACGCTAAGCTTGTAATTCGGGCTACTGGCGGAAGTAATGCTGGTCATACCGTTGTTTATGACGGTAAAAAGTTAGCATTACATCTTATCCCTGGAGGGATTGTGTATCCACAAACTACGTGCATTATTGGTCCAGGCGTTGTTATTGATCCTCTTATGCTCTCTGATGAGATTGCTATGTTAAAGGAGTGTGGTATTCCGGACATTGAGCATAGGCTCAAAATTAGTGGGCGTGCGCATGTGGTTCTTCCATATCACAAATCTTTGGATGAACTTCATGAGTCCCTTAAGGAAAAACCTGTGGGAACTACCAAACGTGGAATTGGTCCATGCTACTCAGACAAGGCCAATCGTATTGGCATTCGCATGTATGACCTGCTTCTTTTTCAAGAAGATCTCGAGAAGAAAATGGATGAAGCTGTAGAGCTTCACTATGAGGCTTTTGAGAAGCATAATATGGGTAAAGCTTTAATGGAAACATCTTTAATGTCACATGCCTATCACATTTGTGGAGAAGATCTGAAGCAATACATTTGTGACGTAGATCCTATTATCGCAAATGCAATTGACTACAATTTGAAAATTGTAGTTGAAGGAGCACAGGCATTTAGGCTTGACATTGACCATGGAGATTATCCCATGGTTACAAGCTCAAACCCAGTAACTGCAGGTACACTATGTGGAGCTGCATTGCCTCCGCAGGCAGTAAAAGAAGTTATCGGCGTGTGCAAAGCTTATGACAGCAGGGTTGGCAACGGACCATTCCCCACAGAGCAAGAAACTATTCTTAATAGAGGAATGGAAAATGCTAATTCTCCTTCCTCTCTGCTCGTTGGAGACATTATTCGGGAACTTGGTCATGAGTACGGAACTACCACTGGTAGGCCTCGGAGATGTGGCTGGATGGATGCAGTTATCCTTCGTTCTGCCAAATACACATGTGGCGTAGACTACCTTTGCATCAATCATCTGGATACTTTGGGTGAAATTGGTGAAAAGGTAGGAGAAGTAAAAATTTGTACTGAGTACATCTATCAAAACCACATCATCCAGCATTTTCCTGATGACATTGCACTAACTAGTGAAGTCCCTACTCCTTGCTACCATACAATTCCTGGTGGATGGAAAATCGATAAGTCTTGTAGCGAATACAAAGACTTACCGTCAAAAGCAAAAGAATTTATCAGAATTGTCGAGAAGGTATCTGGTATTCCAGTAAAGTACATCGGCATCGGCCCTGCGAATGATGACCTCATTATTCGCAAAAATGTTTAACCTTTATCAACTGTTACCGTAAAACTTACAAGAGTTACATAGGAGAGGGGTTCTTTTTTAGATACCCCTCTCCTCTTATTTTGGAAATTAGGGACAGGTCCCAACTTCCCGATTTAGGAAATTGAGGTCACATCAGCTTTATGACCTGTCCCTTTTTTCCCGATTTGGGAAGTTGGGACCTGTCCCTAATTTCCAATTTGAAAAAAAGTTACTTATATGTTAATATATAGATTATACTAATTACATCTAAATCTATAACTTTAAATAATTTTATATAAGGAGTTTGAATATGATTATAAAAAATCCACAATTCGAAATTTCAGCAGTTAACCCTAAGCAATATCCACAAAATAATTTACCTCAAATAGTGCTTGTAGGTAAGTCTAATGTTGGAAAGTCATCGTTTATTAATACTATGGTAAATAGAAAAAAATTAGCTAGAACTAGTAGTGAGCCAGGAAAAACTAGACAAATTAATTTTTATAATATGGATAATAAATTCTATTTTGTAGACTTACCAGGGTATGGATATAGTAAAATGTCTAAACAAGAACAAGTTAAAGTAAATTCTTTTATAGATGAATATTTAAAGAAATCCAATAGCATAACTTTAGTAATATTTTTAATTGATATTAGACATTCACCTGGTGCAAATGATAAAATAATGTATGACTACATTGTACATAGCAACTTACCTTGTATTATTGTAGCAAACAAAGCAGATAAAATTGCAGTTACTAGAGTAAATGATACTGTAAAGGATTTGCAAGATGAATTAAATCCTATGCGTGATTTTACTTTTCTTCCATTTTCTAGTGAGAGAAAAATATATTCTGAAAACGCATGGAGTAAAATAGAAGAATATTTAAATATTAATTAATATTTTTTATTTTAGACTAGAACTTTTTCATACTAATATATATCTTAATATAAAAATATTAAATAATAATCTAAATATAATACTCTTAATTTACATAATTTAATTGACTTAATATACTTATAGTATTATAATATTAATATGTTCGATGAACAGTTATCACGGTTTGTTCAGTTGAACAAATAACCAATTGGAGTGTGACATTATGGCACAGAAAAAGAAAGCCAAGCAACCCAAGGAAGATATCCGGTTTGAATTCGCAACCGGAGAATGCTCTGAGGCTTTTACTGTTGGCCTCTCAGCTAACTTTCCTGACTGCAAGTTTACCATTTCCGATGTAACCGTCTGTGTGTGGGCACCCAAGTCCATGCTCCCTGACATTCGTACTATGTCCGAGATTAAGGCATATGGTCGTCGGAAAATCATGTGTTTCACCCCATTCTGAATTCTGATTACTTTATTGTAATCAGTCAACAAAGAGGCAGATGCTTTAACATCTGCCTCTTTTACCATTATTTGCTTACAACCTTATCTATTCTTGTTTTAATGCTTGATTCTCCTAAAACTTGCATTATTTCGTATAAGTCTGGTGTATTTTGTCTTCCTGTTAATGCAACTCTTAAAACTGTACTTACATCTCCTACATGTCCTTTATAATTATCTGGATTTTGCTTATATTCTTTTACTTCTCTTGCATATCCAAATTCTTCTGATAAATCTTTTATTTTGTCAAACCATGTTTGCTTATCATCTTGCATATTAAAATGTTTTTCCATATACGAAGTTAATATTTTCTTTATTTCTTCTTTATCATTTATATTTCCAAATTGATATTTTGTATTAGAATTTAGGAATTTATTGTCATACATGTATATAATGCTTTCTTTTACATCACTCCATTTTGCAATATCTTTCCTTGGTTTCGCATTTCCTCTTTCTATCCCAAATACTTTTAATGAATATTCTTTATCTTGTAACATTTCTTCTAATTCTGTATCATATCTCTTTGCCCATGTTAAAACTTCATCATATATTCTTTCTTTAGTATATTTAGATATAACATTTTTAGAAACATCTAAAAGTTTTATTAAATCAAAAACAGCTCCACTTACACTCATTTTTCCAAGTTCAAATTTAAATTCTGAAATATCTTTATCTGGATTTGCTTTTCTCCATCCTTCAAAATTTGAATTTGCTATATTTAATAAATATTCACAAACGGCTTGTGAAGGAATTCCTTCTTCATGATAGTAACTAACTGCTGCTTCTGGGTCCTTCCTTTTACTAATTTTACGTTTCTTACCTTCGTCCTCTTTCATGATAGATGCTGTATGTGCATATTTAGGAGTTTTAAATCCTAATGCTTTAAATAACTCTAAATGTAGAGGTACAGATGATAGCCATTCATCTGCACGAACTACATGTGTTACTCTCATTAAATGATCATCAACAGCATGTGCAAAATGGTATGTTGGAAGTCCATCTGCTTTTATTATAACTATATCTTGGTCATTTTCTGGAAACTCTATATTTCCTTTTATTAAATCATGATGCTTAATTTTTTTATCTTCTTGTCCCATTGATTTAAAACGTACAACCCATGGTTCTCCTGCTTTTATTTTTTCTGCTGCCTCATCTACTGACAAAGTTCTATATTTTGCCCATATTCCATAATATCCAGGTCTAATTTTTGCAGCTTCTTGCTTATTTCTCATTTCTTCTAGTTCTTCTGGAGTTGCAAAACATGGATATGCTTTTCCTTGCTCTATTAAATATTTAGCAAAAGCTTGGTATATATCCTTTCTATCGCTTTGTTTATATGGTCCATATATTCCTTTTTCTGTATTTTCTCCTGTCATTCCTTCATCTGGTATTATATCAAAATCCTTAAGTGAATCTACTATTTGTACAACACCATTTTCTATTTGTCTTTTTTGATCTGTATCTTCTATTCTTAATATAAATACGCCACCTGTTTGGTCCGCTAATTTTCTATTTATAATGCTTTGATAAAGTCCACCAATATGTACAAATCCTGTTGGACTTGGGGCAAACCTAACTACAGCAGCACCCTCTTTTAAATTTCTCGCTGGATATTTTTCCTCGTAATATGAAACTGGCTTTGCATCTGGAAAAAGTAAATCTGCTAACTCTTTATAATTCATAACTGCTCTCCTCTTTTCTTTTTTTATCGATGGTATTATTATACTGCATTTTTGCCTATTCTGCAATAATTTATAGAAAATGCTATGAAAATAGTAGATATATCTCTATAATTTACTAATTAGATAAACTAAAATGTATTATATAATTTACTTATTAGTTAAAATATTGTATAATTTTTATATAGTAATAATTTTATTCTAAATAATTTATTTCTTTATATTTTTTAATATTTAAAAAGGAGAATCTAGTATGAATTTAATCTCAAAGGAGAATCAAACTCTATATATAAATATAGATGACTCAGGCAAACTTGTAGATACAGAAAAGGTAACTATATATGCAGGTTTAATTTTTACGTCAAAAAGTGAAAAAGATAAATTTATTACACAATATAGAAGTATTGTTCAAAATATAAAATGTAAATATTGTAATCAAAACATATCAACATGCAATAGTAATAAATCTTGTCCAGAATTAAAACATAATATGTTAAAATCCAAGCATAATAGACAACTTATGAACTATATAAAAAAATATCATACTATTGGTTGTATTATAAATAATACTAAAGTATACCCTAATATTAAAAATGATACTGCTTCTAGGGGAAGATTTTTAGACTATTCTCTAAAGTTATTAATAAAACATATTATAAAATCATTAATAAAAGAAAATCAATTAAATCCTAATTTACCTGTAAAGCTAATAATAAATATTGACGAACAAACCACAAAAACAAATGGATATTATAACTTACGAGATGGAATTATAGAAGAATTAAAATATGGAATAATTAATTACAATTATGGCTCATATTCTACTCCAGTTATAAGTTCTGATTTAGATGTAAGTGTTTGTTATCAAAAATCCGAGAAAAGTTATTTAATCCAAGCTTCTGACTTAGTAGCAGGAACAGTACGTAGATTATATTTAAATAATATAGAAAATCTCTTAGAATTTTCAAAAAGAATAGAATTTATTAATTATAAAATATTTTTGCCATAAGAAAAGAGACTAACGTAGTAGCCTCTTCCCAACTAGACTGACGTACTTAACATACGCTTAATTATTTATAATCAGTATCTAGCTATCGACCGAACAAAGAGAAAACCTCTTCTGGTATAATAATTGTAACATTTTGTAAATATAATGTCAACAATTATATTATTATTTTATATAAAACTATGAATAAATATTCATTTTATTTTAAAATAATTTTTTACACTTCAAATTTTATTTCAATTAAAAAACTAAAAAAAATTATATATATAAGCATCAAAACAATATAAAACCCCGAAAAACCTATTACGTAGGTAACAAAAAGGTAACAAATAAATAATACCAAGCATCTAAGTGCTTGGTATTACTATATTCTTCTAAACTTCCATAATAATAGGTAATATCATAGGATTTCTCTTTGTTTTTGTAAAGATATAATCTCTTAATGTATCTTTAATGTTAGATTTTATTGTGCTCCAATCTCTTATGCTATTTTCCTCACATTTTCTAACTTCTTCTGCAATAACTTGTTTTACCTCATCCATTAGGTTTTCAGATTCTCTTACATAAACAAATCCTCTAGACACAACATCTGGTCCTGATATTACTTCTCCTGTATTTGAATCCATTGTCATAACAATAACTATTAGTCCATCTTGAGATAGGTGTTGTCTGTCTCTTAAAACAATATTTCCTACGTCTCCAACACCAAGTCCATCTACTAAAATTTTACCAGATTGAATTGTGCTAGTAAATTTAGCTTCGTTTTCATTTAATTCAAGTACCCTTCCATTTTCTAAAATGAATATATTTTCGGGATCTATTCCCATTTGTTTTGCTGTTTCCATGTGTGCTTTTAATTGTCTATATTCACCGTGTACTGGCATAAAGTATTTAGGTTTTGCTAGTGCCAATATTAATTTTTGTTCTTCTTGGCATGCGTGTCCTGAAACGTGTATTGCTTCTAATGAGCTGTAAATTACTTCTGTTCCAATTTTCATTAATTCGTTAATTACTCTAGAAACACCTTTTTCATTTCCTGGAATTGGTGTAGCAGATATAATAACCATGTCATTTGAAGTCAAAGTAACTTTTTTGTGTTCTCCATTTGCCATTCTTGTAAGAGCAGACATAGTCTCTCCTTGGCTTCCTGTTGTTATAATAACCAGTTGCTCATCTGTATAATTTTTAATCATATCTATATCGATAAACACATTATCTGGTACCTCAATATAACCAAGTTTTCTCGCTGCATCTATCATATTTATCATACTTCTACCACAAATTGCTACTTTTCTGCCATATTTAACAGCTGAATTCACAATTTGTTGAACTCTGTGGACATTTGATGCAAATGTAGCAACAACTATTCTTTTCTTATTTCCTTGGAAAAGTCTATCAAACACATCTCCTATACTACTTTCTGACATAGTAAATCCCTTTTTCTCTGAGTTTGTACTGTCTGAAAGTAATGCAAGTACACCTTTATTGCCTAATTCTGCAATTCTACCTAAATCCATTATTTTATCATCGATTGGTGTATAGTCGACTTTAAAGTCGCCTGTATGAAGTACAACACCAACTGGTGTATGCATTGCTATCATCACAGCATCTGGGATACTATGAGAACTTCTTATAAATTCTGCTTTCATTTTCCCGAAATTAACTGTTTGTCCTTGTTCTACGACATGTAACTTTGCACTTCTTAAAAGATGATGTTCTTCTAATTTATTTTTTATTAACTCTACTGTTAATCTAGTTGCATAAATAGGTACATTAATTTGTTTTAAAACATATGGTATAGCTCCTATATGGTCTTCATGTCCGTGTGTTATAACTATACCTTTAACTTTTTCTTTATTTTTTACTAAATATGTTACATCTGGTATAACTAAGTCTACACCTAACATATCGTCTTCTGGGAATTCTAAACCACAGTCAACTACTACAATTTCGTCTTCATACTCAAATACCGTAATGTTTTTTCCGATTTCTCCTAGTCCACCTAAAGGTGCTATTTTTAAATTAGCTTTTTTAAATTTAAATTCTAACTCTCTCTTATTTGAATTTAAACTTCTTGTTTCTGTTTTTCTAGTTCTTGCCGTTCTTTCATTCTTATGTTCTATTTTTACTTTGTTTGTGCTTTTTTGCTGTTTTTTAAGCGCACTTTTCTTTACTAGGCTATTCTCATTTTTTCTTTTAAGCCTAGCTTCATTTGTATTAATTTCATTTGTCATATATTTTCTCTCCTTCTTTTTCTTTCTTAAGGTCTATATAGTAATATCTAGAATTGGAAAAAATATACAGTTAGCCAATAATAATCTAATATACTTTTAAAATTTCACGCACAAAAGTATATATTTAACACAAATAAATATATTTTCACTTATATAAATATTAACCCGCACAAAAAATAAAACTAACTATTATTTTATCCAATTATAAAATAAATAATATATAAATCTCTTCTTTACCATCTCTTGGTAACAACTGGTTATTATTATACTATATATTTAATTATTTGTCAAATTAAGAAAATTATGCATTAATTTATCGTTGCACCTATTATTCCTGCATCATTTCCCAACATGGCTAATTTTATGTCTGTTTTAATGTCCTTATTAAAATAATACTTCCTCTTATTGAATTCACTTACTAATTTATCATAAAATATATCTCTAAAATACACAAAGCTTCCACCCAATGAAATTGCTTCTGGCTCAAATATGTCTATTAAATTTGAAAATCCTATTATCAAATTATTTATATATTCATCTATTAAATTTCTTATTTTAATATCATCTTTATGCTTTTCAATAATGTCTAAAATTTCAACCGCAGATACTTCCGAATTCAATCCTAAAATTTCTCTTGCATTATCTTTAAATCTTTTCATTGAACAATATGTTTCGAAACAACCAATTTTCCCACAATTGCATTTTATCCCATTCTTATTTATAACCATATGTCCTATCTCAAAGCCTGGAGCTCTTTTTGTTTCTAAAAGTTTTCCATCTAAAAATACTCCTGCACCAATTCCTGTACCTAAACATAAAAATATACAATCATTATACTCTTTCAAACTCCCGTATTTTTTTTCTGCTAATGCTGAACATTTTCCATCATTTCTTATATTTATTGGAATATTGTAATACTTTTGTATCATCTTAGCTATATCTAATTCTTCAATTCCTAAGTTATACATTGAAAATATTTTCCCATCTTTTGGAGTACCTGGTGACGCAATTCCAATTAATTCAATTTCATTTTGTGGAACCATATTGTGAATGTTTTTCATAATATATTTTTCAATAAATATTTCTGCATTTTCTATATCTTCTATATCTGTCTCATTTTTTTCTATTATTTTACCTTCTTCATTTACTAATGCTATAGCAATATGACTGCCACCTATATCAATTCCTATTTTCATATTAATCACATTCCTTTTTTATTGACTACATGTATAAATTATATCAAATTTATTTAGTAAAAGCAAAAAGAGGCTATTGCCTCTTCAGACTGTTGACAAAGTTCAAAAAATTTTGTTAATAGTCTTTTCTTTTGGCAT
>ERZ1643246.242-NODE-242-length-72323-cov-26.472768_pt1 | contig 72323 bp, 68 predicted proteins | sample MGYA00579265_ERZ1643246 | MGnify/ENA primary metagenome ERZ1643246 (study PRJEB29033, sample SAMEA4952261) | chicken gut metagenome | biome: Broiler Chicken; feature: Gastrointestinal Tract; material: Caecum | place: Ireland | collected 2018 | study: Broiler... | reverse complement strand
TTATGTGTCTTTTTATTTATCTAAAAACGGTAATTTAATTTTACCATTTATAAATATATTTTCATAAAGTTCAATATCTTTCTCTAATATTATTAAAGGCATATAGATATAAATATTATGTCTATGACATAAATCAGTTAATATTTTATTATTATTTGCATTAAATTCATTTAAAGGTATATAGATTCGACTTATATGTTTATTTAATTCGTTGTATTTAAGATTAGTATTTATTTTTGACAATAAGATAGAAATATCATTGTTATTATATTTAGCAATTCTTAATCTTGCATTTTCGTTCTTATTTTCTTTAAAATTCTCTTTATTAATAGTTATTTTTTCCTTATTGTCCACAATAAAGTTTTTATTAGAAAATTCACTAAAGTGAGCAGTTGATAAACCTCTCGAGCTGACTTCTTTAAGTTTATTTATGTCATTTACATCAATTTCATATTCTTTATTTGAATAAGCTAAATCAATATATTTTCTATAAATCTTTGTAACCTGTTTTATATATTCTAGACTTCTAGTTCTTCCTTGAACTTTTAAACATCTTACACCAGCTTTTATTAATTTTGGTATGAACTCTAATCCACATAAATCTTTAGGTTTTAGAAGTTTTCCAAAGTCTATTATCTTTTTGTCTTTCCTTAATACAAATTCATTTCTACAAGAACCGACACACATTCCTCTGTTACCAGCTAAGCCATAATTAACACTGGAATATAAACATTGTCCTGAATAGGAAATACACAATCCTCCATGTATAAAGGTTTCTATTTCAATATTACTATTCTTACAAACACTTTCTATTTGCTTCATAGATAATTCTCTTGAAATAATTGCTCTTTTAAATCCCATTTGTTCCAATATTTTTATAGCCTCTCTGTTAGTTATGGTCGTTTGTGTACTAGCATGTATATCGAGTTTAGGATATTTTTCTATTAATTTTCTACCCAAGCCTATGTCTTGTACTATAATAGCATTAATTCCATCTTTATAAGCAATATCTGCCAATTCAATTGCTTCATCTAATTCATTGTCTTTAATTAATGTGTTTAATGTTAAATATGTTTTAACATTCCTTTTTTTACAATATTCTATTGCATTACTTAGTTCGTCAATAGTAAAATTGTTTTGCATATTAGCTGTTCTACAATTAAATTTTTTTGCTCCTAGGTAAATACAATCTGCTCCATTTTCTACTGCAGTTTTTAGGCATTCAAAATTTTTAGCTGGAACCAATAACTCAATTTTATTCATAACTCCTCCAATTATTATATAAAATCTACATCAGTATTATTTATTATAACTTTTTCAAAGTCTATTGTGATAGTCAATAAGTCATAATCGTTTTCCTCTAATTTCTCCGCATTGTCAAAATTATTCATTAACCATTTAGTCCCATCTTTTATTGATTTATCTATTCTTCCTTTTATATTAGAATCTTTAATCAATCTTCTACTATTTATTAGTGCTTTTAATGCATCTGTATTTTTATCAATATTACCAGCATCCCAATATCCGTCATAGACATTCTGGTTGTTTATGATATAGTCTATCCCTTTTAAGACATTTTGCATAAACTTATCATTTAAAATTATTCCTCGTAGTGCATCTGCTGTTGTCCCTATCCTGCTTCTTACTCTATCTATCTCATGCCAACCCCCATCTTGTTCCTGTCTTTCGATTATCCATCTTGTATCTTTATTCCAATATCTCATTAATGATTGCTCTTGTGTGAGATTTAATAAATTAAATTCTTTATTAAGATTAACTAAATAATATTCTGTCTGCATCAAATAATGTAATCTATCTATCATTCCATGCCCAAATTCTCTATTTATATTATAGTGCATATCATGATTTTCGATTATATAATCAACACTCTTTTTTATGCTATTAGTTATAAGATTATTTAATTTTACATCTTTATTTTTCTTATTTAATACAAATAATGTCCATAAAAGTCTATGAATATTTACAACTGTATCTCCAAAGTTACGATGCTTATCTCTTTCTCCCCATTCGCCATTACTTTTTTGTCTATCAATAATTAATTTACAAACTTCTTCTATTTTATTTTGAATTTCAAATTGTAAAACTACTCTCCAGATATGATGAATTAAGTTTAAACTCTTATTTTCAAAAACATTGTTATTATTACTTAAATAATTATAATATTCTTTATTAAATTCCCTTAAATTATCAAATTTATACACATTTATTACTCTCCTCTCTCATCAATTTGGCATAGTTCATTATCATTAATTCTTTCATACCCGAATTGCATCTCATGTGCTGGTATATTTTTTTCTATGTATTGTAATATTTTTAATATATTTATTCTATACTGTTCTCCAGATACATTTGAAATTCCGAGCCAATCTGGATGTTCACTATTATCATATCTTTCAATAGCATCACCAATACGATGCATCTTTTCTTCTCTATTACACTTTCGCAATTGAACATGGCTTTCTTTTTTTATTTTTGGAAACACTATTGATTTAACTTTTCCTGTTGTTGTCGAGTCACAACTCATTTGATTTATAAAGCCTTTTCTTGTGTATCGTTTTTTATCTGTAGTTTTTTCATATCCAGATATTTTTATATCTCTAAATTTATCTGGTACTATACGCATCGTTCCAAATCCTACATTAACTGTACTTGACATACTATGTGCTTTAAGTCCTCCTTGATTATCAAGTTCAAGTAATATTCTATCATTATCTAAGAATTTATATCTTTTACTAGCTAATAAATTACATAAAAATGTTGTTTTTCCTGTTGCTTTTTCACCTGGTATTAAAATGCATCTTCCTTTCTCATCTGAAACTGCTGCTGAATGTATAGCCACCCTGCCTAATGCTAAACTCTTTCTATAATATATTTCTCTTACTATTCTATAAAGATTTTCTTCTTTTCCTTGATTTCCTCCATAAAGATAATATTGATTACCATCTTGTATTATATACTCATCATTTTTAGGTATATTATAATATTTTTTATTATCTATACTTACTTTTGTTCCCCAAACATGTTGCTCTGGAGTCCCTCCATGAATTACAATTCTTTCGCCTTGGCTAATCTTATGCTTAGCATCTTCGGGAAAATTCGATTTATCTATAAATGATATTGTTGTTGTATCATACTCGCCATTAAATCTCGGCATTTTATCAAAAGATATAAACTGCTCTAATTCTTCAATTATTTCTTCATCATTTGCTTGTATTATAAACTCAAAATTATCCTTATATAAATGTTTTACAAACTTATATTTTCTCTTTTGATTACTTTTATCTACATCATCTAATATCATTTTTCTCTCTCCTATTCATAAAATTTGTCCGGAAATTCTCTGAAATTGTTATTTTTTCTAGACATCTTTTTACATATAGGACAATCATCATCTTTAAAATCTTTTAAATATTGCAAAACTATCTTTGTAGTTCTTTCTCTACATGATTTAATTGACTCCACATATTGTTTCTTTTGCTCATTTTTTTCTAAACCATCTATATATTCATTCCTACTGTTTGGATCATCTATTTGAACCGCAACAGCAGCATAGCACATTTGATTTAATTTAGCTAAAGTCGCCTCAGGATCACAAGTTTGTCCTACTACATCCCATCCCATTTTATTATAAAACTTTAATTCCCCTTTTGTCTCAATTCTTGGATAGCCATAAAATGTTACATATGTTGCATTTGTTTTAACTGGGAATTCCATTTTCCCAGCAGCTTCACATAATTTTTTTGTCAAATTTGGGCAAAATGGTTCATACATTTCTGCATTATGAAATGATATATTTCTGTTCCAATGAATATTATATCCAGACATTCCTATTAAGTCGCCTAATACATATACTGAACCTTGTGGCATTTCCGGATTAATTCCTCCAACTACAAATGTACCTATTACTTTAGATATTCCTCTATTCTTTATTGCTTCAATTGTTTGTTCGAAATTTATTTCATTTGAAGGAACTTTTTGTCCATTAAACCTTCCATAAATAACTAGTACTGGTACATCATAAACATATCCTTCAAAGCATCTATCAACTGGTCCAAATGAAGTATCTATTGTTACTCTTTTTAAATTAAATTTTTCAATCATCTCATCATTTCTCATTATTAATGCTACTTTTGGTTTAAATTCATTCATCTTACTACTCCTCCTAATTTTTAAAAAATAATGTTGGTAAATAATCATCATGGACTGATACTCGTCCGTGCTTTTCAATATTAAATTTGTTCTTCGGTATAGTCCTTCCGTATCTAAGTGGACAATATGGATCTCTTTCTTTTAATGTACCATACCATAATATTCTTCTATCAAATACGCCTCCTTTGCACTTATCTTTCAATTCACATTCCATACAATCATCTGGAATTGTTGTATTCTCAAACTCTTCAAAATATATTTTTGATAATACTCCCTCTTGTTTTATATTGTAATTTGTACTATATTTATCCCCTATCAAGTAGGTAGAAGGGCATATGTTACCATTTGGTAATATTCTTATGCTACCTATTCCAGTATTTTCCTTTATATTTTCTTCATTGGTATAAACATTGCCTAGTAGAACATCACTTAAACTAACAATTTTATATTCGCTATATATATAGTTTAATATTTTATCTAATGTTTCAAAACTTAATATAAATTTTTTATTAATTTCCTCACTTTCACTTACAGGTCTATATATGTTTAATCTAACCAATGCATTATATTCTTTTGCAATTTTGAACAATCCGTCTATATTTTCTTTTACCATTGTTTCTTCGAATCCAACAAATACAATTGTTGTTTTCTTATTTGTATCTTTTAAAATCTTTAATGTTTGTATTGCCCAATCATATGCATCTTTTTGCCCTCTAAATTCACAGTGTTTTTCTTTAGTTGCAAAATCCAGAGACACATCGATTTCATCAATAGAATTCATAAATATATCCATAAATTCTTTATTTTTAATTATTTTTTGTGAAATATATCCATTTGTTGTAACAGATTGTGTGATATTAGGATGTTCTTTTCTAACATAATCAATAAAATAAAAAAAATCATCTAATATTGCATTTTCTCCTGTGCCATAATTAATTGAATCGATTTGTTCATAATTTTCATCTATAAATTTTTTCCAATCTTCAATATTACATTCTCTACTTTTTTCTCTTGTTTCCTTACTATAACAGAATTTACAGTTCATATTACATAAATTAGTTAGTCCCCATCCTATATTAAACTTTTTCAATTAAAACGCCCCCATATTTTATTCAAATTTTAATTCTTTATATTGATGTATATCTATTCCATATTTTTTATAAATTTCGCTCACTTTATCCAATGACAATTTTTCTTCATCTATATCTAGGATTTTTATCATTTTTTCAACATCTTCTTTATTCTTTCCCTCGATTTCCAAGTATGTAGGAATCATTGGCCATGTATCAATGTCAAATTCTATATGCCCTAATTTATAAATTATTCTTTTATTTTCTTGATATGTACTATGCTCATACCCTAATAACTCTAATATTTCATTAGTTTTTTCAAAGCTTGAAACTTCTATTTCTAACTCTTTTACACTACCTATTTCTTTCTTTGCTGACTTATCTTTTATTGTTAGTGTTGTTTTCTCTCCATTTGTTCTTAATCTAATAAATCTTCCCCTATATTCTTCATGAAAATTGTATAAATTTCTTTTTTGAAAATACTCTCCTTGCTTTATTGCACCGATACTTTCTAATTTTTTTTCTATCTCAGATACATCAATATCTAAAACAGTTATTTCATATTCACTTTCCATCACTTTTATCCTCCTTTATTATAAATAAATTAAATTCTTTTTGCTTAAATATTTTTTTATTTTTTATTCTTTTCGTTAATGACTGTGAATGAAATAATTTAATGTCTATTATACTTGCATTAGCTTTTTTTATTAGTTTTTTCCATTCTGCTCTTGTCAAATATCTTTCATCGCCATACATATATTCTTTTTCATCAAAATATTTACTAGGCACTCCAAATATAACAAATTTTGCTATTCTACATTCTTCCTTTAATATTTTAATTATTTCATCGTTTTTAAAATGTTCCAACACGCCGTTACTAAAAGCTACATCAAATTCTTTATTTTTAAAATTCATATTCATAATTGACATATTATAAAATTTTGGACTGTCATTATATGTCGAATTCTTAACAATATATTTTGCCAAATCAATTATCTCATTATCAATATCAACTGCAGATACATCGTAACCATTATTTTGAAAATATGTGGAAATTTTAGCAGTTCCACAGCCACATTCTATGACTTTTTTATTCTTCGCATATTTTTCAATTTGTTTTAAATATGTTTTTTTCTTATTTAAATTATTTTGAATATAATCATCCATACTTTTAAATTTTTTAATGTTCTTATAATACAAATCTTTCCAATTCTTTTGTTGCTTTAAATTTCTAAGCAATTTATATCTTTTTTGTTCTAATAGTTCTATTGTTTTATAAAAATCTTCGTCATTCCACTTAACAAAGGTATAACTTTTATTATTATTTTTCTTTAATTTTTTCATTTTTTCGATTGTAACATATTTTACTTTACTTACTTCTTCTTTTTGTAAAGTATATTTATTTATTGGATAATCAAATTTTATAAAGAAATCATAACCAAAGTATCTATTATTTATATCTTCACTCTTAAATATTCCTAACAACTCTATATCTTTTTTATCAATCTTTACTCCAAGTTCTTCCCTTATTTCCCTAAGTAGAGCATTTTGAACACTCTCTCCCGTTGCGACATGCCCTCCTGTTTTCGCCCACTTATTAGGATTTCTAGTTTTGTTACTAGACCTTTTTTGCAGTAATATTCTTCCTTTACTATTCATAATCCAACAGGAGACATGTCTATGCCATAAATTTTTTTCATGAACTATTTTTCTATCTTCTGATAACCCTATTAAGTTATTATTATCATCAACAACATCTAATAACTCCATATACTCTCCTATAAAAACACATAGTTTATATAATTTGTTAATTTATAGTTTTCATTTTTACAGCATTATTATATCATAATTTTTCTGTAAATTCTTTATTTTTTTAAAATTTCTTCACTTATTTTATCTTTCTTTCATTTCTCTTAGTTCTCTTAAATATTCTCCTACAACATCTCTAAATTCTATTTCTAATCTGTCTTTACTCTTATCATAACAAATTTGCAATAACTCCAATTTTATTAGCTTGTTATCATAAAAACCAAACTCAATCTTTTTCTCTCTAATTAATTGATTCATAATATCACTAAAAATTTTCATATCTTTTTCTGTATTATTCCTCTTTTTCATTATTACCCTTTTACCCATTGCTTAATGTCATGTTATCACAAACATCGGGGTAAAATCAATATAAATTGTAAAAAAGGTGGTATAAATCATGGCAGTTAGAAAATTAAATAATAATTTAAATGTAATTGGAGAGAATTTAAGAAATTATAGAAAAGAAAAACATTTATCTCAAGCTGATTTGACAATGGAATTAAATTTACTCGGAATAAATCTTCATAAAAATGATGTTTATATGATTGAAAATAATAAAAGAAGTGTTAAAGATTATGAAGTATGGGGTTTTATAAAAGTACTTAATATATCTTATGATGAATTATTTGCTGGCATTGAAGATAAATTAGAAAGTTAAATTTTTTATTTTTCTATATAATAAAATAAAAAAACATCCTCTTATTATTATTTATAATATTCATATTTATATTATTTTCTTTGACATTTTTATCAATACCCTATTGATTTTTTATACAATAGGGTATTGATTTTTTTGTATATAGGGTATTGTTTATTTAATACATAGGGGTATTTGTTTTCATAAATTTGATTATTGTAGTGTTTGTCCTTTTCTATCATAAGTCAACAACATAAATGTGTCTAGATATAACTACTTGTTGCTCATTTCTTATTAATTCTGCATAAATATATCCTAAACTTTGTAGGTGTGAAATCCACCTACTAACTGTTTCATTACTTACATTATATAAATTAGCAAAATATCTATTTTTTGCATGACAATATCCGTTTTTATTGCTAAGTGCTGTTAATTCTCCATAAAGTATCTTTTCAGCTGGTTTTAAATTTTTATCATATCTAACTTTTGCAGGTATTATTGCATAGTAATTTGCTCTATTTTTTTCGTTCATATCATTCCTCCATTTCTTATATGTTTAATTCTCATTATTTTACATTTTAAGTCATTTTTCGTTGCAAATCATATAATTTTATTAGTTCTAAAATATTCAAATTCAAATTGTCTTTATCTCGCACATTTCACTTGGTGTCTACTTTGGAATATTCCTTCTGGTACATCGTGCAGACAAATAGCAATTGCAAGAGAAAGCCCTAATGTAACAGATGCACCAAACCCAGAGCCAATTGCCAATCCCTCTGGAAAATTATGTAGTGCTAAGCCAATTCCTACAACTATACCGGTTCTTAGTAAACTATTTTTTCCACTTGCTTTATTACTAACTTTATTGCTGATAAATAAATCACATGCAATCATTAAAATAATACCAATTATTATTCCTAACATAGAAACATATAAACTACTTAATTCAAATGCCTCTGGTATTAAATCAAAACAAATAATAGCTGTCATTAAGCCTGATGCAAAAGATAATATAAAACCTAATATTTTATTAGATGGATTCTTCACATTAACTCCAATTATTCCGCCTATTGTGGTTCCAAATGTACCAAAAAATAATCCCATTAATGTAGTTTTTAAAATTGGTTCTATTTGTATCACTTCTTTCTTTTATATAAAAATCTATATGATATTTAAAACATGTTTATGACTGTATATTTTATTCATTTTAATAGATGTTATTTTGTAAATTCTACAGTATGCATTGCTATGAAACTATCAAGTTAGTATCAGTTTTACACAAAAAAAGACATACTGGTTTAATAACCGACATGTCTTTTTCTTTTACAATTATTTATTTTATAATATATTAGTCAAATCTAAAATGTTCTAATTTTTAGCTAATTTCTATTTTTATTCTTCCTCTTCTCCTTGTAATTTTTCTGCTCTATCTGCTGCAATTAAATTATCAATCATTTCATCCAAATTTCCATTTAAAAAGTCATCCATTTGATATATTGACATTCCTATTCTATGGTCTGTTATTCTTCCTTGTGGATAGTTATATGTTCTTATTTTTTCACTTCTGTCTCCACTTCCAACTTGAGATTTTCTAGCATTTCTTACTTCACTATCTTGTTTTTGTTTTTCCATATCATATAGCTTAGTTTTAAGCATTTTCATGGCGTACTCTCTATTTTGGAATTGTGACCTTTCAGTTTGGCATTCAACAACTATTCCTGTTGGTTCATGTATTAACCTAACTGCTGATGATGTTTTATTTACGTGTTGTCCACCTGCACCAGATGCTCTAAACACTTCCATTTTAATATCTGATGGGTTTATTTCTATTTCTACATCTTCTACTACTGGAAGAACCGCTACTGTAGCTGTTGATGTATGTATTCTACCATTTGCCTCTGTTTCTGGTACCCTTTGTACCCTATGAACGCCACTTTCAAATTTTAATCTACTATATGCACCTTTTCCACTAATCATAAATGAAATTTCTTTGTATCCGCCAATTCCTGTTTCATTTTCATTTACAATTTCTAATTTCCAATGTTTTCTCTCTGCATACATAGAATACATCCTAAACAATGTTCCTGCAAATAATGCTGCTTCTTCTCCACCTGCACCAGCTCTTATTTCGCAGATTACATCTTTGTCATCATCTGGGTCCTTTGGAATTAATAAAATTTTTAATTCTTCTTCTATTTTAGGTAATTTTTCTTTATTATCTAATAATTCCACTTCTGCTAATTCTTTCATTTCTGGATCTTCCATCATTTCCTTAGCATCTTCTATTGCCTGTTTTACCTTTTTATATTCTCTATATTTTTCTACAATTGGCTCTATTTCTGCATGTTCTTTCATGTAATTTTTCCATTCATCTTGCTTTGAAATAATTTCTGGGTCACTTATTTTTTTTGTTAAATCTTCGTATCTCTTTTCTACTGAATCTAGTTTTTGAAACATAAAATCCTCCTAATTAATTTTAACAAATAATATTATACCTTATTTTACTAATAATTACAACACTTAGTGCAATAGTAATATGGCTTTTATGGTTAATATTTATTTGCTTACTCTTCGAAAATTATTTTTAACTTTAAAATCTACCTAAGTATGTTAGACAAAAAAATAAAAGTATTAGTTGTTTTTTTAATACTTTTATTTTAAATATTTTTATGTTTTTTTAATTATTTATTAAATTAACTGATTTATAATTCTACCAAATTATATTTAATATTCAATTTATCTAATATCTCTTCTTCTCTTTTTGTGCAAGTAAATAATATAATTTGATTTTCTTTTAATTCTTCTATTAAAAATTTAAGTGCATTTTCTAATCTATAATCATCAAAATATGCAAATGCTTCATCTAAAATTATTGGCATTGTTTCTTCTGATATTTCTTCTGCCATACTTAATCTTAAAGATAAATATAACTCATCTATAGTTCCTATACTTAACCTGTCTGCTGAAACATATTCTCCATTTTCTAATTCTACCATTAATCCAATTTCATCGTTTACTGTTACTTTATTATATTTTCCATTAGATATTTTATTTATTGTTTCTGACAAATTTTTAGTAAATTTAGGTGTTACATTGTTTTTCATTTTTTCATATGCATTTTGTAAAACTTCTTTTGCTATATTAAAACTATTATTTTTATTTTCTAATTGTTTTAAATCTTCTTCTAATTTTGTTTTTTCTTCTTCTAAATTAATTAATTTTTCTAAATTATTATTTATATTTTCTATTTTTATATCTATTTTATTTTTTTCTATTTTTTTATTATTTACTTCTTCTTGATTTTTTTGAATATAATAATTTATATTTTCTAAATTATTTTCTTTTAAATTATTTATTAAATTAATTATTTCATTATTATTATATTTATTAATTAAATTATTTATTAATAAATTATAATCTAAATTTAATTTATTATTTTCTTCTTTTATTACTTTATCTTGATTTATAATTTCTTCATTTAATAAATTAATTTGTGTATTTATATTATTTATTTTAATTGATAAAACCTCGTCTAAATTATTTATAATATTTTTATTATTTAAATTATTTTTTTTATTATTTATTTTTTTTGTTATAAAAAATAATATTAATAAAATTGGTATTAAAATTAATAATAAATAATTTAATGTTTTATTTTTTATAAAAATAAAATTAATTAAATTAAATAAAATAATTATTATTAAAAAAATAATAAAAAATAAATTTATTTTTTTATTATTTTTTTGTTTTATTTTTATATTTTTTTTATTATTTAAATTATTTATTTCTATTTTTTTATTTAATTCATTTTTTTCTAAATTTAATTTATTTATTTTTTCTTTTTTTTCATTATTTATTTTTTCTTTTACATTAATTTTTTCTTTTTCTATTTCGTTTACATTTTTTATTTTATGTAATTCTAAAATTGCCCCATTTTTTTCTTCTTTTTCTTTTACATCACTATCTATTTTTTCCAAATTATCTTTTAAAATTTCCAAGTCATTTTTGTCTTGCTCAATTGTCTTAATGTCAACGATAACATTTTCTAGTTGTTTTCTTACTTGGTTTATAGGTTTTTCTTGACTTCTATCTGTACCAACCTCATCTAGTTGCCTTCTATTTAACCTATCAACCGCCCTTTTATAAGATATGTTATCATCTCCGCTAGCCGCAAGGTTTGCAACCTTTTGTACTAATACGTTTTGTTCACTCTTACTAAGTTTTACTTCTTGTTGCATAGATAATACTGTAGATGTAAACATGTCTTCATCTACTTTTGTCTGTTCATAGAAGAACTTATTTCCATCCTTTTTGTCAATATTAAACTGTCCTGAAATATCCTCTAAATTGCTGTTAAATATCTTAGGATTTTTCTTTTTAAAGTCTCTAAAAACTTCAAAACCATCTCCGTTATTTAATTCGTATTTTATTTTTCCAGAAAACTCTTCTTCATTCCAAGGTAAATATTTTTCATATTCTGATATATCTTTTCCATTTTTATTTTTTGAAATTCCATAAAAAATATTTTTTATATAATTTAATAAAGTTGATTTTCCACTTTCATTTTTTCCATAAATAATATTTATTTTATTTTCTAAATTTATTTCTTTATTTTTTAAATTTCCATAATTATTTATTTTTATTTCTTTAATTTTCAAAATTAATTCTCCTTATTTTTATTATTATTTTAATTTAATTTTTTTATTTATTTTATTGGTTTTAATTTTATTATTATTTATTAATTATTATTTATTTTAATTATTTAATTATTTTTTATCTTATATTTGTTATTTTAATATTAATAAATAAATATTTTTTTAATTAATTTTTTATTATTTATTTCTAATAATATTAAATATTTTATTTAAATTAATATATTAATATTTTATAGCTTAATTTTTTTATTTATTTTTAATTATCTATTTTTAATTATTTTATTTTTTACTTATCTAATACATTTAACCCTATTTCTAATGCATTTTCTAATATTTTTTTATTTTCTTCATTTTGCTCATTATTTATTTTTTCAAATAATTCTTTTACAAATAATCCTTTTAAACTATTTTCATTTATTAATTTATTTATATCTATATTTATTTTTGTATTATCTTTTAATTTTATAATATTATTTTTTATAATAAATTTATTTATTTCGTTTTTATCTATTTCAAAATTTCTTCTTCCTGTAAATACTATTTCATAATAATTATTTTCTATTAAATCTAAATTGTTTATTTTTTCTATTAATTCTTCTTTACTTATAATATCTGTTACGTCTAAATTAATTACAATAAATTTTTTATCATCTAAAGGTATGAATTTTAAAGTTAATTCTTTATTATTAAATTCTCCTTCTATAACACCATGCTCTCCTTGCTCGTCAAACCCTATTGCTACTGTAGAACCTGGATATATAATATTGTTTATAGCTTTAGTATTATTTGAAGTTTCTGATATTTTTTCATAGTTACTTTTATGTATATGTCCTAATGCTATATAATTAAATCCTAGCTCTTCTAATTCTTTTGTTTTTACTTCATTGTATTTCTTTTCACCAACTTGGTCTAAATTTGCATGCATTACTAATATATTTATTTTATTTTGATTTTCTATTTTAAGCTCATTTATTATTGAATTTTCACTATAAAAATCTGTGAATCCATATCCATATATATCGGCATCTTCATACGAATATTTTTTTACATTAGAATTAAATATTATTACATTATTATTCCAATTAAAATTTGTATACATAGAATTATTTATATATGGATCATGGTTTCCTGGTGAAATAAATATTTTTGTAGCTGGTATTTCTTTAAACAAATTATTTATATATTCTATAGTTGTCTCTCTTATATATTGGTGCTCATATAAGTCTCCAGATATAAATAAATAATTAATATTATTGTTTTTAATATAATCTATTAATTTCTTAAATACTGCTCTTTGGTCCATTCTCCTTATATTACCAAAATTTTCTTTATCACTTAAATTTGTAAATGGTGCATCAAAATGCATATCTGCCATATGTATAAATTTCATATTTTAAACTCATATAATATTTTTTTGTTAATTTATTTTATAATATTACATTTTATTTTTTTATAACATATTATTTTTATTAAAATAAATATAATATAATTAAAACAATATTATATGAAACTCCCTTCTTATAATTATTTCTTAAATTAATTTATCATTTTTAAATTTTATTGTCAATTTAATTAGATAATAAAAAAATATCAAAAATATTATTTATTTAATATATTTGATATTTTTTATTAATTATTTAAATTATGTATTATTACTTTTATATACTAACTAATTTTTAGTATCATCATTATTATTTTCTGTAATATCTCCAAATAACTCATCAAATTTTGCTTCTATTTCTTTTTGTACATCTATTGTAAATAATTCGTCGTCATTTTCTTCGTCACCTTGTGGTAAAATTACTGAGTCTATTTCAGAGGTATTATTTTGTTGAGTCTGAATTTTGTCTTGATTATTGTTGTTTACATTTTCCACTATTGGCTTATTTTCTACACTTTGTTCCTGTTTATTATTATCATTTTTTGCTTCGTTTGGAGTATCTTCAAATAAGTCATCTAAAGACTCAACTTTTAAGTCTTTTTGAGGTTGGTTTTTATCATTTTCGTCTACATATGGATTATATGGATTGTATTTTCTCCATTTTCCTCTAACTCCAACATCAAATTCTAAGTGATTTAACGTATGTTCTTGCAATTTTCTTGCCATAGGCTTTTCAAAGTAATAATATTTTCTTGCTTTTACTGGTTTTAATCCCTTTTCAAAAATTATACACAAGTCATTATCCATTCTTCTTAATTCATCTGGTGTCATAAGCGCTCTTGCTACAGATTGGTCTGATTCGCTTAGTCCTTGTTTATGATAATGCTTATCTCTGTTTATTGATTTGCTGTCTCTAAATACGGTTTTTTCTCCCAATGCTTTAGAGAAATATTCTACTGTTTTAAATGAGTTACTTCCTAAAAATACGTGTGTATCACAGTTACCCATTATTGTTTCGTATGATTTTTCATATACTGCTTCTAATTGGTCTAAGTTTTGTAAAATAACACTAAAAGATATTCCTCTACTTCTACTTGTTGATATTTTTTTATCGAAGTCTGGTATTTGACCAATGTTAGCAAACTCATCTAATATAAAATATGTTGGTACTTTTAATCTTCCGCCATTTTCATCTGCAAAATTATATAATTGTTGAATCATTTGGGCAAAGAATATTGTTAATAAGAAGTCATATGCTTTATGTGTATCTGAAGATATAACATATACAGCTGTTTTTTTACTTCCTATATCTTCAAAATTAATTGTATCTGTTGAAGTGACTTCTGCAATTTCTTTAGAGTCAAATTTTCCAAGTTTTGATTGTAATGAGCTTAGTATAGAGCCATATGTTTTTTCTGGCGCTATTTCAATTGATTTATAGTTCATTCTTGCTGGATGGTCATATGGTAATTGATTCATTAATTCTGTTAATAGGTTGTTTCCTCCATTGCTGTTAGCTGCTCTAACTAATTCTGAACAACTTGCTAAGTTTTGTTCTTCCTCTGGTCTTGTTGCCATTAAGTAATATATTAATGCTTTTAATAACATTTCTGCCATATCATCCCAGTATGGGTCTGAACTTCCGCTTTCTGATTTTTGTCCTTTTACTATAGTGTTTGCAACAACATCTACATCTATCTCGCTAGATATATGCATAAGTGGATTATATCCGTCACTGTTTGTTGGATTTACTAAGTTTAATACTTTTATATCATATCCTTGACTTTTTAAATATCCTGCTGTTTTATCATATAGCTCACCTTTTGGGTCTGTAAATACATATGAGCCTAAGCATTGGAATGCATTTGGAATTGAGTATGATGCAGATTTACCAGAACCAGAACCGTCCAACTACCAATACGTTTACATTTCCTCTTTTATCTACTGGTAGATAGTTGTTTTCTGCTAATATAATTCCCTTTGTTTTACTTAAAATTCTGTATTGTTCCCCATTTTGGCTCCAATCACTAGAACCATGCTCTATATTGTAATAATCTCCTTTTGCTTTTGTTCTAAAGAAACCTATTGTAGCAAATATTGCATATATTACTGTAAATATTCCTAAAGTTTTGAAAAAAGTTCCTACTGCCATTGCAGAAAATACTTTTGTTATTGCATTAAAGCTAATTAGTGATGATACAAAAGTTTCTAGAAATGTAGCAAAATCAAAAGCTCCACTTTGACTAGCATATGCTATTGCATACGCAAGTGGAGCAACAAATATAATCGTCAAAATAAGCCATAATACGATAATTACGATTAGGCTTATTTTATTCTCTTTAATTACTCTAGCTACGTTCATAACTACACCTCTTTAGTTCTTATCTAGACTCATCTGTTCTTTGTGTTGTTTTGCTTCTTGTATATCTATTTCTCTTATTTTGATTTTCTTTTACGCTTTGGTAACTACCTTTTTGCATTTCCATAATTGGATTACCATTAGCATCTCTTAAAATATTGTCTTTTCCTAACTCACATGTACTTGCAACTAGTTCGATACTTCCTAAATTAATATCATATTCAGTTGGTCCTAAGTCATGTGTTTTACCTTTTTCAGTATTCTCAGGTACTTCTATTCCTCTACCTGTTAAAATTGTTTGCATATTTGCACTTGTAGGATTGTCCTTTTCGTTTCTTCTTTCCTTTTTATTCGGTACATTTGTACTTCCCATATTCTATTTAACCCCTCTCTTATTGGTCTTCTTTCTTATCTCTTATTTCAAAAGAAAAATATGATTTATAAGGTTTTAATTTACATTTTCCTTTTACTTCATTTGTTTTATCGTCAAAATATAATATTGGCTTTACTTCTTCTGCCGTTTCTGGGTCTATTATTGTAATTTGTCTTTTTAAGTCTGGTGTATATCTAAAATTCTTATATTCTGTCTCTTGCTCAGAATACAAAGTGTCAAACTTTATTGGTATTGGTTTTTTTGCTATTTTAACTTTATCATTTTCCATTATACCAGAGTTTACTACTACCTTATCTTGTCCAAAAGAAAGTATTACTAATTGCTCTTTTTCCTTTGGTTCATCAATAAAGAACACTTTTTTCTTCATTGTTCCGTTGATTTCTTCTCCATATGCCAGTCTCTCTACAGTATATTTTGGAAGGTTTTGTTCTGCGTAATTTTCTGTCTTATTTATTCGATAGATAACAGTATTTACTCCTTGTGGATCTGTAATGCTAAAATTCTTTCCACTAATACTTTCCATCTTTTTCCTCCTCTTCTGCAATTATTACTGCAAAAATAGTTCGTCTTTTGTTTAACTAGACCACTATTTATAATTATACAACGCTGTAAATAATATGTCAATAATTTTGCTTAATTTATGTTAACTATATATTTCTCTTGGTTTAAAATTTGATGTTTTCGACAATTTATTAAATAATTCTTTTTCATCTGATGTTAAATGTTTTGGTATCATTATTTTTACTTCTGCAACTAACTCTCCTCTGCCACCTTGTCCATCTTTATATCCTTTATTTGGTATTGTAATTTTTTCTCCACTCTCTATTCCTTGTGGCACTAGTAAAGAAATATTCTCATCTATTGCAGAAACGTCTATTTTAGCACCCAATGCCGCTTCCCATGGTGTTAAATATATATTAGTATAAATGTTATTTCCCATTATTTTAAACTTTTTATCATCTTTTAGGTTTATTTTTACAAATAAATCTCCATTTTTTCCGCCATTTTCTCCGGCTTTTCCCTGTCCTAATAAGCGTATTTTTTCTCCATTTCTTATACCTGCCGGAATTTTAACAGTAAAAGTTTTCATTTTTCCATTTACTGTTCTTAAAGAAATTTTCTTTTCCATCCCAAAAAAAGCTTCGTATATAGAAACGTCTATTTGAGTCTCTACGTCTTCTCCTCTTATTGGCTCTATTGCCCTTGTAACCTTTTTATTTGCACTAGATGATGTATTATTAATGCCAAAAAACATGTTCATAACATCTCCAGAAAAAGTTCCTTTTGCCTTTTTATTGTTAACATTTACTTTTCTTCTTCCAACATGCATATTCCACATTCTATCATATTTTTTTCTTGTGGTTATATTGGACAATACTTTATATGCCTCATTTATATCTTTAAATCTCTCTTCTGAAAAATTATCTCTCCCTATAACGTCTGGATGATACTTTTTTGCTTGATCTCTGTAGGCTACCCTGATTTCTTCATTTGTTACTTTACATGATTCTAATCCTAATATTTTATAATAGTCTTTAAAAATCATTGTAGTCCCCTCCCAAATAATATGCATACATTATATCATATCCATTAAGACAAATAAAGAATTTATGCTATTTTTCTACTAAATATTCTATTTTTTTCTATTTAAATTTTATAAGACTATTTATTTTTTTCTTTTTTATATACTACGAAAATCTAGTCTTTGTTCTATAACCTGTACCTTCCTTTATATTCTACTATATTTATATTACTACCTATGTAATTAGCTTTTATATTTTAGATTTTCTAACAATATTTTATTTCTTATTTTTATACTATCTGGGTGAATTGTTTTTTGTTTTTTTACATTGTCTACTAGCATATAATCTAATATATATAATATACACTTGTCCAAGTCTTCGTCAGCCAACTTTTGTACTGTTTGTAAGTCATCATATTTTCTATTTTCTTCTGTTTTATCTGCAACAAATATTATTTTAGCTAATGTATCCATATTTTCATTTCCTGTAGTATGATATTTTATTGCATTTTGCATTTCTTCTGTAAAATTATATTTTTTCTTACAAATATCCGCTCCTATTTTTGCATGTAATAGTCCAATATTTATTTTTTCTATTTCATCTATTTCTATCTTATTTTCTTCTACATATTTTATTTTTTCCTCTTCTGTTAACTCTTTTGCTATATCATGTGCAATTCCTACAGCTTTTGCTATTTCTACATCTTGTCCATATTTTTTAGCTAAGTATTCCGCTTGTTTCATAACTCCGATAGAGTGAATATATCTCTTTTCTGATAATGTATTTTTTACATCTTCTAATATTTTTTCTATATCAAATTTCATTTTTAAATATTGGTCTTATACACTAAATGCATAAGACCATCTCCTTTCTCTTTATTTAAGTTTTGATATTTTTGTCAAATGTATAAAATTATTGTTATATTTATACATTTGTATGTTTTTATTTTTGAGCTAACTCAATTAGTCTGTCTAGTAATTCTTTGTAACTTACTCCTGCCGCTTCGAACAACTTTGGATACATACTAATTTGAGTAAAACCTGGCATTGTATTTATCTCATTTATATAAATTTCTCCATTATTTCCAACAAAGAAATCAACTCTAGAAAGTCCGTTACCGTCTATTGCTTTAAACGCTTTTATGGCTTGTATTCTTATTTTTTCCTCTATTTCGCTTGGAATTTCTGCTGGTATTAATGTTCTAGATTCAGCATTATTATACTTTGCATCAAATGTATAATAGCTTTCTGCAGACTTTATTTCTCCTACCCTAGAAGCTATAACTTCTCTATTTCCAAGTACGGCACATTCTACTTCTTGACCTATAATTTGTTCTTCTATAACAATTTTATTATCAAATTGCTCTGCATAGCAAATAGCTTCTTTTAATTCTTTTTCTGTGGTTGCTTTTGTTATTCCTACAGAAGAGCCTGAATTTGAAGGTTTTACAAATACAGGTAATTTTAAAGTATTAGTGATTTTCTTTACAATCTCATCTATTGTCATGCTATAAGCATTAAAATTATTATCTATATACTCATATTTATCGTCGGATTTATGTATATACACATAGTTTGCTTGGTTTAAACCAGCTTTTTCAAATATTATTTTAGCATATGCCTTATCCATTGCTACACTTGAGGCAAGAACTTTACATCCAACGTATTCTATTTTTAAAAGTTCAAGTAATCCTTGTATTGTTCCATCTTCTCCATATAAACCATGTAAAACTGGAAATGCGATATCGCATTTTTTTAGATATTCTATTGGATTTTCAATTTTTTCTATATTACTAATTTCATCTCCAACATGTAACTTAGCTAAATCTTCAATATTCCCTATATATTTATACCATTTTCCGTTTTTATCAATATATATTGGATATATTTCGTATTTTTCTTTGTCCAAATTATTTAAAACTGATGCTCCTGATACAATTGAAACATCATGTTCTGTTGACATTCCTCCAAAAATAACAGCTAATTTTAATTTACCCATGCTATCCTCCTCCATTTATATAATAAAATTAAATATATAAATTTTATTTTTAACTTGTTATTTTAATTAAATTTTAAGATAACTCCTATAATAAAACTTCTTATGTAAGAATATTTAAAGTTATATTTTCGTTTTATTATTTTGAAAGTTCTTTTGTAATCTCATCAAATTTCATAGCATTTGAAGCTTTAACAAGAATATTATCATTATCTTTTACTAATTCTTTTATTTTGGGCATTGCTTCTTCTTTTGTTGCAAATTCATATATACTACTTTCTAACATACCTTCTTTTTCTGCTCCCACAGCTATATTTCTTGCTTCGGTTCCTATAGTAACTAAAATATCTATTTTATTTTTTGCAACTTCTTTTCCTACTTTTTCATGTAATTCTTTACTAAAATCTCCTAATTCTAACATATCTCCTAATATTGCAATTTTTCTATTGTTTAATGTACCTAAGTATTCTATTGCTGCTTTCATAGAGTCATAACTTGCATTATAGCAGTCATTTATTATTAAATTATTATTTTTCGTTTTTATAATTTCCATTCTCTTTTTTGTAAGCTCAAAATCAGAAATTCCCTTAATAATCTCTTCGTTAGATATACCCAAAGCCTTTCCTACAGCGATTGCACATAAACTATTATATACAAAATGCTCGCCACTTACAGGTACTGTAACATTATATGTCTCATTGTCTAATTTTATTTTATATGTACTTCCATTTTCTTTTAAGTTTATATCATATGCCACATATTTGCTATTATTTTCTATTCCGTATGTTTCTACATTTTTAATTATGTTTTCTTCTTTATGCCACTTATTTAATAAGTCATTATCATTATTAATAATTAACTTTCCATCTTGTTTTAATCCCTCTAGAATTTCAAGTTTTGCTTTTAATATATTTTCTCTAGAACCTAATATTCCTATATGAGATGTTCCTATATTTGTAATTGCAGCTATATCTGGTTTTGCAATACTTGTTAATAAACTCATTTCTCCAAATGCGCTCATTCCCATTTCTAGCACCATTACTTCTTCATCTTTTAAAGATAAAATTGTAAGTGGTAAACCAATTTCGTTGTTATAATTCCCCTGTGTTTTAAGAACTTTATATTTTTGTGATAAAACGCTAGCAACTATATCTTTTGTACTTGTTTTTCCAACACTACCAGTTATTCCAACGACTTTTACATTTGTATTTTCTCTTTTATATCTAGCAACATCTTGAATAGCTTTTACAACATCTTCTACTAATATAATAGTTCTATCTTTATATTTTTTTATTATTTCTTCTGGTATTTCTATATCTTGTAATATCAGTACTTTAGCTCCATTTTCTAAAGCTTGTTTATAATAGATGCTCCCATTTGTATTTTCACCTTTTATTCCTAAATATGTATCTCCATTTTTTACTTCTCTACTATCTTTGCAAAAATTCTCACAAATAGTTTCTTCATTTCCATAAAGCAATTTTGCATTACTAATTTTTATAAAGTCTTTTACTTTAATGTCCATTATTTCCCTTGTATGATATATTTAATAATTTAAATAACCATACACTCCTTTCTTTTAATTTTCATTAATACCAATATAATCTATGTAATTTTCAATATTATATTCCATAACAAAAAAATTAGCAACAAAATAAAATTTTGTTGCTAACTTTTTTCTTCAAATTTTATATTAATATTCTTATAAATTTTGGAATTTACTGTGTTAAAGTACCATTTGGCGTATTAGTTATAACTAATATATCTTCTTCTTTTCCTGTTTCCGCATTTACATATACCAAAAAGTCTGTATCGTTTACTTTTCCTTTAAATTCCCAGCACAGTACCTCTGTTTGCCACTCTGTTGGTATAATTGCTAAAGATTCACTTGTTATTTCCAAATTTTTATTTAAACTTTCTTTTGCTTTTTCTTTTGTTATTTTCACTTCTGGAATTTTACGCTCTTCATGTGAATTCAAATATCCTTTAGTTTCTATTCCCATTACTTCACCATTATCTAAAGCAATTTTTAATTTTATTAAGTCTGGATAAACTGTTACTTCATCTTGTTTATAAGCATAATTTATAGTTACAATTCCATCTTGTTTTAAATAATATGTTTCTTTCATATTATTTAAGCCTCTATCTTCTAAAAATTGTTTACCTATTTTATCCGCTTCTTCTTGACTTATTAATTCCGCCTCAACATTTCTATTATAGTTCATTAGTAGAACATGTCCACCTTTTTCTGTAATAGAAATATTCATATTTTCTTCATTTTCGTTATTTACCTTAACAGAAAAATCATATGTTATTATATCTGTGTTTTCAGATTTTCCACTTAAATTTATTTCTTGCATTCTATCTTTGCCAATAAAATCTGTTGCTATTTGTTTTGCCTTTTCTTCATCTATGTTATCCCCTGTTAATCCTTTCTTTTGAGAACTCGTCATGTGTTCTGAAAAGGCTCCATCATAAATCAATCCAGAATATTCATGAAAATTTTCTTCCAAGTTGCTAAAACTATTTTTTGATATATTACTTACTTCTTGAGCAAATGCAACTTCGCCCTTTTTAGTTAATTCACCCCATTTTATTCTTCCATCATTTATATCAGCAGATAGTTGGTCTAATGTATTTCTTAATTCAACACTATAATTATGCAAATCTTCCAAATTTTTTAAATCTTCTTCTGTTAATTCTTCATTATATATATTTTTTCTTGAAAGAGAATAACTATAATCGCTTACTTGATTTAAAAACTTTGCTGTTTTTTCCAATTCTACACTATCTATTGGTAATCTTGATAAATATGCCTGTGCTAAATTTGCCTCTCTCCATACATGTGTTAATGTTTCTGCACCATGCTCTGGAGAACTAGATATTAATGATTTGGCTAAATATGTTTCAACATTTTGCACATAATCTACCAATTCATAAAAAGCCATATTATATTGGTTTTCAGATGCTTGTCTATATTCAGTTTGCTTTTTATAAATAATAACACTTAATATTATAATTATTGTAAATAATACCACAATAATGCTAAGCATATGCCTGTCTTTTAATCTATTTTTCCAATCAATTAACTTATTTTTTATTTTCCCCATACAACTCATCCTTTCATTTATTTACAAAATCTGTGCTTACCTATAGTTTTTATTACTGGTCTCGACCATATCCATTTATTTGTAGCAGTGTTTGGATTAAAATAATATACTGCTCCCTCTGTAGGGTCCCAACCATTTAGAGCATCTCTTGCTGCTTTTACTACTGTTGAATTTTCATCTATTGGCACATTTATTTGCCCATCTGAAACTGCCGTAAATGCCCCTGGCTGATAAATTACACCTGCTATTGTATTTGGAAATCTAGAATCTCTTACTCTGTTTAGAATAACAGCTCCAACAGCTACTTGTCCTTCATAAGGCTCTCCTCTTGCTTCTCCATTTATTGCTCTTGCTAATAGCTGCACATCTGATGTATTTCCACCGCCAGATGAGGCTTCTGAGATTGTAGTATTTTCCTTAATATTAAATATTGCTGTTATAATTACACCAAGTAATGTAATTAACAAAAAATATTTTGCAATTTTTTTAAACATACCCCTCTCCTTACAAAAATAAAATTTATTTTCTTTTTTTATTAATTTTTATATTTAAGATTTATTTTTATATCTTTTCTATTTTTTATTAGTTACTTTGTCTATGCCTTATCTTTAATCTAATTTATTTTGAATATTTTAATTGTTATTTTTACTTTCTTATTTTTTATTAAATATATTTTGTCTATTTTTTTGTTTATTATTCTAAAAATTAACAAAAAAATTCACATATATTAAACTTATTAACATATGTGAATGTAATATTTAATTATTTTTCTTATATTCTTCTCCCAATAAAATTTCACAAATATTTTCTGTTGAATCTTTTTTGGCAAGTTCTTTTACTTTTTCTTTCATTTTTGCTATTGTATCTTTGTTTTCAAATAATTTTTTTATTATTTCATCTGGATTTTGATCTTTTTTTATCCAAATTCCCACTCCTTTTTCTTCTAAAAACTGTGCGTTTTCTTCTTCTTGTCCAGGGATTGGGCTTATTACTAATATTGGAAGCCCTGATGCTAAACTTTCGCTTGTTGTAAGTCCTCCGGGTTTTGTAACAACAATTGTTGATATTTTCATAAGTTCTGGCACTTTGTCTGTAAAACCTAATACTTTTACTCTATCTTCTGCATTTTCATATTGTACAATATCCTCAAATTTTTTTCTCATTTTTTCGTTTTTACCAGAAATAGCAACTATTTGATATTCAGGAACATTTTTTACTAGAGAATCTAAAATTTGTACTGTTCTTTCTTTTCCTAATCCAAATTCGCCTCCACCAAAAAATAAAATAGTCTTTTTTTCTGAATTAAGCTTAAACATTTTGTATGTTTCTTTGTTATCTATTTTCTTTTTAAACTTACTTGAAAGTGGTATTCCTGTAACATATATTTTTTCTTTGTCAACCCCATAGTCTATTAGTTGTTCTTTCATTTTATCATTGGCAACGAAAAAGTAATCTCCGTATTCATTTTCTATTAGCCATTGTGTATGCATAGAAAAATCTGTTAATATTGTAGCAAGTTTGCAATTTAAATGTCCTTTTCTTTTTAAATAGCTAACCATTTGTGTGCTAAACGGATGAGTAGAAATAATTAAATCTGGATTATATTCTATTATTAATTTAAATAGTTTCCTTGCCATTAACTTATTAGTTTCTTTACTTACACTTGAAAGAAGCCCCTTTTGTGACCCTGCATAGACTTTTCCCCATAAATTTGGAACATCTTTTGCCATTTCATTATAGGCTCCTGTTGTGACTTTGTTTAGCATTCTATTTATGTATCTTATACAGTCTATTACTTCTATTTGTATATTTGTATAATTTGTCTCAAGACATTCTTTTATAGAATTAGCTGCTGACAAGTGTCCTCCACCATATGATGCATAAAATATTAATATTTTTTTCATATATTTTCCCCTCTAAGCTATATTTCTCTTCTTCCCTCTAGTGCTTTACTTAATGTTACTTCATCTGTATATTCTAAGTCTCCTCCTACAGGAATTCCATGTGCTATTCTTGTTACTTTTATTCCTAATGGCTTTACTAATTTTGATATATACATTGCTGTTGCTTCTCCCTCTACTCTTGGGTTTGTAGCTAAAATTACTTCTTTAACTTGTCCATCCATTAATCTAGATAAGAGTTCTTTTATCTTTATGTCATCTGGTCCAACACCATTCATAGGTGAAATACTTCCGTGTAAAACATGGTAAACCCCTTTGAATTCATGTGTTTTTTCCATTGCCACAACATCCCTTACATCCTCTACTATACAAATTACTGAGTGATCTCTATTTTTGTTAGCACATATTGGACATGGATCTGTATCTGTAATGTTATAACATGTTGAACAATATTTTAAGTTTTTCTTTGCATTTTGGATAGCCTCTATAAATTCGTTTGTTTCCTGTTCGCTTGCATCTAGTATATAGAATGCTAATCTAGCAGCCGTCTTATTTCCTATGCTTGGTAACTTTTCAAAAGCTTCTATTAATTTTTCTATTGATGGTGAATAATATGACATTTTTTTCTATAATATTACTTCTTTAAAGTAAATTATATAACTCTCCTTGCTGTTTAATTATTTAGGTTTTTAAAAGGATTTACCCATAAACCTTCTACTTATATTTATTTTTATAAAGTTTAAAAAGCGTAGATTAAATTCTACGCTTATATTACATTATTCCTGGTATATTGTATTTTCCAAATTGAGCAGCTTGTGCACTGTCTACTTTTCTTAATGCTTCATTTACACATCCCAAAATTAAGTCTTGTAACATTTCTACATCATCTGGGTCTACAACATCTTTTTGTATTTTTATTTCTTTTATTTCTTTTGAACCAGATACTTTTACACTTACAGCTCCACCACCTGCTGATGCCTCGAATTCTTGGCTAGCAAGTTCTGCTTGTGATTTTTCCATATCTGCTTGCATTTTTTTTGCTTCTTTCATTAATTGTCCTATGTTCATACCTCCGAAGCCTCCGCCCATACCTGGGAATCCTCTTTTTGACATAAAATTTCCTCCTTATTCATCTATAATATTAATTGATATATCTAAATCTTTTGTAGCTTCCGAAAGAGCACTTTCTTCTGCTTTCTTTTTAACTATATTATCGTTACTATCTAAAAGTTTAACTTGCATTGTTTTTCCACATTCTGTTGATATTAATCTTACTAATTCAGTATGGTTTTCTGGTTTTTCTAAAACTGTTTTTACAAATGGAGTTAATCCATTTATAAAAATAATTCCTATAGTCATGTCGTTAATTTCTACTAATTTTGTATTTAATAAATTTGTAGCAACTAAAATTTTACCTGATTTTTTTAAAGTATCAATAACTTTTGGCCAAAAATCTAAACCTTTTATTTTTGATGTATCTACTTTTTTATTATCTTCTGATTTTTGAGTAGTTGCTACCTTTTGAGCATTAGCATTACTACTAGGTTGATTTTCTGGATTTTTCTCTACTTTAGAGAAATCCATACTTCCAATATCTTTAATTTTTTGCTCTAATTTTGTTATTCTATTGTTTATATCTTCTAAGCCTGTGGCACTTGCTTCTGAGCTTTCTTTTGAGCATAATTTAATTACTTCTACTTGTAGCATTAAACTTTTTTGAGAAGACCACTTTATATTGTTTTCGCATTCTGACAAATCATATATAATTTTTAATAGCCTTTCTTTTGAAATTTTCTCTGAAAGTTCTTCAATTACCTTAATTTCTTCACTACTATACAAATCTAATTTTTTACTAGTTTTGTAGACCAAAATGTCTTTTATATATTTTATAAGTTCCCAAATAAGATTTGTTACATCTTTTCCTTGATCTAAAACTATATTTATATTTTCTAAAGCCTGGTCTAAATTATAATCAAATATTGACTCTGTTATTTTAGATATAAATTCTAGTTTTGGCATTCCTACCAAATCTTTTACTAAATCTATTTCTATTTTATTATTTCCATCTTGCAAGCACCTTTCTAGAATACTAAGTGCATCTCTCATAGCTCCTTCTGCTAATACTGAAATTAATTTTATAGCATCTTCTGTTATCTCAATATTACTTTCTTTTGCAACATATTTTAACCTTTTTGCTATATCTTCATTAGAAATTTTTTTAAAGTCAAATCTCTGACATCTTGAAAGTATTGTTGCTGGAAGTTTTTGAGGCTCAGTTGTTGCTAGTATAAACTTTACATGCTCTGGTGGTTCTTCTAATGTCTTTAAGAGTGCATTAAATGCACCTGTTGATAGCATATGAACCTCATCTATTATATATACTCTATATTTAGCTAATGTTGGTAAAAAATTAACTTCATCTCTAATAGAACGTATGTCATCAACACTATTATTAGATGCAGCATCCATTTCTACGATGTCTGTCAATGAACCTGCTAATGCTGCTTTACATATTTCGCATTCATTACAAGGCTCTCCATCTTGAGGATTTAAGCAATTTACAGCTCTTGCTAAAATTTTCGCACTAGTTGTCTTTCCTGTACCACGTCCACCATTAAACAGATATGCATGACCAGTTCTTCCTGCTATTACTTGATTTTTTAGAGTTCTAGTAATTGCTTCTTGACCTACCATATCATCGAATCGTAATGGTCTAAATTTTCTATATAATGCTGTATATGCCAAATATATCCCTCCTTATAAAAAAGATGGTATGTATTTACTACTAGTCACTCTATGGAAGATACCCCCACACAGAAGTATCTACTTATTGCTGCTTCCTTCCGGACCTGACAAGGTTCATAGGCTTCTGTCGAGTTTATCCTCCATACAGTGACTAATATTCTTCCATACCATCAAATTATATACTGTTTTTATAATTTTATCAAGTATTAATTAACCCTTTTAAATATTAAATCTGACATATCTGTTTTTTCAAACTGTGTTGTGCCATCCTCTATTAAATTTCCATTTGGCATTTCTAAATTAATTGTTGTTTTATATTTATTTCTGTCTGTTTCTATAGTAAGGTCAAAAGATACATTAAACTTTGTTTCTTCATCATTTACATTTATTTTGCTTAATAAAGTTCCGTTATGTACTATTTCTTTATCTTTATCAGAAGTATAGTCTCCTATTTTTGTATTGCTAAATCTAATATATGCCGTTCCTCCTTGGCTACCTATTTCTAGTGTTTTTGGATTAGATTTTGCTGCTCCATTATATTCTAATTTATCGTTTACTAAATATTCATCTGAATAATCATATAGCCTTCCCTCAGAACTATTTGGCATATATGGTCTTACTGTTCCCTTTTCAGGAGCTTTTGTTACCTGTATATTATCTATTAATACTTTACTTAGTATTTCTCCATCATTATGTTCTTCGTCTTTATCTATGTACAAATAAACATCATTATTTTGATATATGCTTAAATTCCATTCTTCTGAAACTTCTTCATTGTTTTCTACACCCTCTGCTGTACTTATCATAATTATTTTAGAAAGTTTAAAAGGTAAATTTTTTTCCCCTTCTACTTGATATTTTACGATAAGGCTTATAACTATAAGTACTATAATTACTAAAACTGATATTGCTATACAAAATTTTATCGTTTGTTTTCTTTTTTCGTTATCCATATTCATCCTTTCTTATTGGCGGAGTGAGTGGGATTCGAACCCACGTGCCAGTTTCCTGACTAACTGATTTCGAATCAGCCTCGTTATGACCACTTCGATACCACTCCATATTGTGGTAAATTTATTTTATCACATTTAATTTAATATTTAATATCTTTTATAGTATTTTTATTATTTTATACATAATTTTATGTTTATATTTCTATATTTTAAATATTATTTATTATAGCTTCATTTACATAACTATATTATTTAAAACTATCTTTACTTGTTTTTGCTTTTTTATTTCTTAATTCTTTAAAGAATTTTTTTAATATAGCTTCACATTCATCTTTTAAAATTCCATTTTCTATTTCTACTTTATGATTAAATTTATAATCCTCTAAAAGATTTAAAACCGAGCCACAAGCACCAGTTTTCTTGTCTTCTGTACCTATATATACTTTTCTTATTCTTGATTGTATTAATGCTCCAGCACACATACTACAAGGCTCTAATGTAACATACAAATCGCAATCTGTCAATCTCCATGCTTTTAATTTTTTACTAGCTTTTTGTATTGCAATTATTTCCGCATGTTTTGTTGTATCCATTTTTTCTTCTTTTTTATTATATGCCCTAGCTATTATTTTATTATCTTTAACAATAATAGCTCCTACCGGTATTTCTTCCTTAATATAAGCTTTTTTAGCTTCTTTTAAAGCTTCTTTCATAAACTTTTCTTTTTCTTGCATTATTCTTACCCTTTATATATTTAGTTTTTACACAATATCATACTTTTTAAAATTTTTCAACTTTATTGCTATGTAAATATATAATTTTGCTTTTTCTATGATTACTTTCCTTTATATATTTTTTGTAACAATGCCTCCTCTAGTGTTTTTGAAAAATTTATTTTTAAACTCTCTGCTTTTGAATTTATCCATTTAGGTATATTGACTGTCTTTTTTACCAACTCTTTTCCCCATTTTTCAGCAAACGAACTTATATCCACTGCTATATACGTTTTAAATTTAGAAACATAATCCCAATCTTTTATATCTAAACTTTTTTCTAATTCTTCAAATGACACATCTTCAATTCTGCTTGATTTTGGTATTCTATTTTTTTCCTCCATTTCATCTAATACTAATCCTGCAATTAAATCCTCTGCCATTGACATGGCTTCCTCAAGTGTAGTACCACAAGTAGAAGCACTTGTATCTAACTCTTTTTGCAAATCTGGAACAAAAACAGAGTAACCCCCTTCTTTTTCCTCATAAAATAATACTGGATAAATAACTTTCATTGCTATACCCCCATATTTATTACAAGCGAGGCTTATTTCAGCCCTGCTTGTTTTAAAATATTGTTAAGAGTTCCTTTTGGTATATCTCCTTTATGGTTTGGCACTGTTACACTTCCGCTTTCTATCATTGTGCCTATATACATAATGCGAGCCATTTGTACGAGAATGGTACCAACCATTGGAGATTGACAATTTCTCCAGTTCTCGAAACGTCATGACTACTCCTCCTAACAATTATATTTTACTACGTATTATACGTATTTGTCAATAATTATTATAAATATTTTATTCAAATATATTAATATTATTCTGTTAGAATAAAAAATAGATACATCAATAGAATTTGTAAAAATATAATTTTTTCGTTGCATTAAATTGCAATAAAAAAGTCATACAAAATATTGATATTCCAATAATTGTATGATTTTTTATATGGTGTGCTTAGCTGGAATTGAACCAGCGACCCCTCGCTTAGGAGGCGAGTGCTCTATCCAACTGAGCTATAAACACATTTTTATAGTATGTATTATAGCCTATTTATTGAGTTTTTTCAAGCTTATTAATAAATATATCTTGACTTAATTGTTATTTTGTACACTATATTTTGCTTTTACAATTTGCCACTTACATGTTATAATTTATTTTAGAATTTTATTTTTGTAACTATAAATTTATTAGTCTACAATTTTAATAAATCATTAAAATTATTATTGGAAGGAATTATTATGCAAAAAATATTAGGTTATATGAGAAAAGCAATTGAAAAATACAATATGATAGAAGATGGAGATAAAATTATAGTAGGTCTTTCAGGTGGAAAAGACTCTATTACTTTAGCAATGGGATTAAAAGCATTACAACGCTTCTATCCTAAAAAGTTTGAAATTTTATGTGTAAGTGTCAATCCGGGTTTTGAATTTTTTGATTCAGAGTTTTTAAAAGCAACTTGCGAAAAAATTGAAATTCCTTTTATTGAAGAAAAAACACATATTAAAGAAATTGTTTTTGATATAAGAAACGAAAAAAATCCATGTTCATTGTGTGCAAATCTACGTAGAGGTGTTTTAAACTCAGTAGCTAAAAGAGAGGGTTATAATAAGATAGCTTTAGGTCATAATGAAGATGATGTTTTAGAAACCTTTTTCTTAAACCTTTTATATGGTGGTGCTTTAAATACATTTGCTCCAATTAGTTACATGGATCGTTCGAAAATAACTTTAATTAGGCCTATGATTTATATCTCTGAAAAGGAAATTCGAAAATTTGTTAGGAGAAATAACATAGAAGTTATGCCAAAAGTTTGCCCAATGGATGGTAAGTCTAAAAGAGAAGATATGAAAGATTTAATTTTGGATTTTGAAAAGCAAATTCCTACTATTAGAGCTAATCTTATTGGTGCAATAAAAAGAGGAAATATTAATGGTTGGAAAGAATAGAAAAAATTGTGGAAAAATTTTGTTGAATTTAAATACTTAAATTTTTATTTTTTCTAGTTTAAATTCACATCTTTTTAGTTTTTCCACAATTTTTATATGTTTTTTATTTATTATATATTTATTTTTCTGTTTATTTTAATTTATATTTTATTATTTAAAGTTTTAATCAATATACTTATAAAATTAATTTATTCTGCATATTTTTTCATACTGTTTTCAATATTTTGTAATTCTTTTTCCGCTTCTTCCATGCTATTTTCTTTAACACCCATATAGAATTTTATTTTTGGCTCTGTTCCAGATGGACGTACACAACACCATGCGTCATCTTCTAATTCATAATAAAGCACATTAGATTTTGGCAAGTTTGTGCTTGTTTCTTTTCCTGTTTCATTATTATGTATAACTTGAGAATTATAGTCTCCTACTGATATTACTTTATATTTTCCTATTTCAGAAGGCGGATTATTTCTTAAATCGTCCATCATTTTCTTAATTTGCTCAGCTCCTTCTGCCCCTTTTAGAGTAATAGAAAATTGTTTTTCTTTATAATATCCATATTTTTTATACATATTATTCATTTGATCCCATAAAGTCATACCATTCATTTTATAGTATGCTGCTGCTTCGCAAAGTGTCATAACTGCTACTATTCCGTCTTTATCTCTTGCATGTGTTCCTATAATGCAACCATAACTTTCCTCATAAGAATATAAGCATTCATATTCATTATTGTTTTCTTCAAATCCTCTTATTATTTTAGCTATATTTTTAAATCCTGTTAATGTAGAAAATAGTTTTACATTATATTCTTTTGCTATAGCATCTGTTAGGTTTGAAGATACAATTGTTTTAATTACAGCTCCATTTGCTGGAAGTGTTCCATTTGCCTTCTTCTGTGACAAAATATACTCTGCAAGTAAATTTCCTGTCATGTTTCCATTAAATTGAATATATTCTCCTGTTTTTGTATCTTTTACATAAACACCTAGTCTATCTGCATCTGGATCATTTGCTAAAACTATGTCTGCATTAACTCTTTTGGCTAGCTCTAATGCTAAAGTAAACGCTTTTGGATCTTCTGGGTTTGGATAGCTTACTGTTGGGAACTCACCATCTGGCTTTTCTTGTTCTGGTACAACATATACATTTTCAAATCCTATTTCTTTTAATATTCTCTGAACCGGAATGTTTCCTGTTCCGTGAAGTGGTGTATAAACAATTTTTATATCTTTTTGCATTTTATTAATAGCATCTTGATTTACTACTAATTTTTTTAATGTATCTATATATTTGTCATCAATTTCTTTTCCTATTTTATTATATAAGCCTTTTTCTTCTGCTTCCTTTTTACTCATTGTTTTTATTGTAGATAAATCTGTAATAGCATTTACTTCGTTAATTATTTCTTTATCTGTGGGCTCTACTATTTGAGCTCCATCTTCCCAATATACCTTATATCCATTATACTCTGGTGGATTATGGCTTGCTGTTATAACAATTCCTGCTATACATCCTAATTGTCTAACTGCAAATGATAGCTCTGGAGTTGGTCTTAGAGAATCAAATCTATATGTTTTTATTCCATTAGCATTTAGGCATAAAGCTGTTTCTTCGCTAAATTCTTGAGACATCCTTCTAGAGTCATAAGCTATTGCTACTCCTCTTTCTTGTCCGTTTTTCTTTACAATATAATTTGCTAAGCCTTGAGTTGCTTTTGTAACAGTATATTTATTCATTCTGTTAGTACCAATTCCTATAACACCTCTTAATCCTGCTGTTCCAAATTCTAAATCCTTATAAAATCTGTCTTCTATTTCTTTTTCATTATTTTTAATATTTCTTAAATCTTCTTTGTCTTCTTCACTTATAGCTGGATCATTAAGCCATTCATTATATTTTTCTAAATAATTCATATTCTCACAATCCTTTCTATTATTTATATAATTACATTATATCTACTTTTTAGTATAATTTTTTAATTTAGAAACGTTGATCTGTCCCCAATTTCCCAAATCGGGGAGTTGGGACCTGTCCCTAATTTCCAAAAAACGTGCCAAAGGCTTTTGTCTCTGACACGTTGCTTTTATAAATATATTTTTATAAATTTATATATCTTTTATTTAATTATTTTGTTTTCCAAAAATCTTGATATAGTTTTCTTGCTGTCTCTGGACTATCAACACCTTCTGCATTTTTAACTGGTGCAAATTCTTCTTCTCTTTTTACTCTCATAATTACCATATCATCTAGGCTTTCAAATGCATCGAATAAAAATGCTTCAAATTTATATGCATTTGGTTCTGTTCCTTTTACTATTTCGCCTTTTTCATTCATATAAGTAGCTTTTTTATGTGCACTATGGTATGGTAAATTCTTTTCGCTTATTTTTTCTATTTCTTTTATATTGAATAAGTTACATAAAATATGTGATTCTCCATATTTTAATTGACCATTTTCGTCTGTTTCTTCTGCCATTTCTTTAGAAATTTCTGAATATTCTATAACACTTGGTCTACCATTTCTTTTACAAAATACTCCAACTTTTTCATGTGGTCCTGCTTTTACTACGCTCTTTCCTGCAGCTAAAATGCCTTTGCTTTCTGCTAAACCTATTAAGGTTGGGTCTACCATTTTTACTAAAACATTGTCAACTCCACCTATAAATACCCATTCAATTCCACGGGCTTTCATGTCATAGATTACTCCGTCTTTTCTCATAGATGTAAAAATTCCTCCATGTCCATCTGCTGCTTGTTTTATCATTCCTTTTTCATCTAATAATACTTTTCCATCTTCTCCAACCATTGGTAATTCGCCTTGTTTGAAGAATTGAATATATCCTTTAGGATATCCAAAATAATTATTTTTCTCAAAGAAATCTACTGTATCTTTATTGTTTTCTTTGCTTGTCATTATATACCAAGGTATTACTACACCATATTTTTCGTTTGCTAATTTTAATGTCTCACACAATAACTCAAAAATTGGTTTATGTGATTCTAGTCCTATATCAAAAGTTCCTTTAGGGCCATTATGTCCTAGTCTTGTACCTTGACCTCCAGCCATAGTAACTGCTGCAAGTTTTCCAGCTTTTATGGCTTTAGTTCCTATTTCGTCATATTTTTCTCTTTCTTCTTTACTCATTTTGTCTTTTTCTACATAAGATATTGGTTCAATTTCTGCTTCTGAATATACTTGTTTAAAATTTCTCTTTTCGTACAATTTTTCAAGTTGATTAAAGTCAATTGTTAAAATATCATCTAATAACTTGTCCTTATCATTTTCTGATAATTTTTCATAATTAGCTAATAGTTGTTCTTGACCATGTTTTTCAAGTACAGCTTTTGCGGCTTCTAGTTTTTCTTTCATTACTATTTCCTCCTGAAACTTTGATAAACAAAAATAGACTATATAAAATAGTCTACTTATCTAATATATACTATTTAAAGAAAATAGTCAACTATAATTTTTCTTTTACCTTATTTCCGTAGTATTCCACCTTTTTTCTTTTATTTAAAGCCCTTTTTATGTTACTTTGTAATTATCTAAAAAACGCTTTTACGGTTATTACTATTATTAATTAAATTATTTTCTTTCCTTTTTCATACCCTTCAAATACATCTTGTTTTTCTCTTTCACCAGAAGTGTTAAGTATTTTATCATGTTCATCCAAAATTTCTGTTATATTATAATTAAATTCTGTAATTTCATAACAGTTTATAATTTTTATATTGCTTACACTTTTATTTTGTTCTGTCCATCTTTCTATATTTTTTCCTATGTTATCTATAAATTTTTTTGTGCCATTAACCATAATTGTTATATTTTTTTCTCCCTTACTTTCGTTGTTTAATATATTTTTTAATTCTAAATATTTCTTGGTTTTTATTATGTTCCAATTTATATTTAATATTTGCTTAGAATTTTTTAAATTTAATTTTTTTACTAAAGTTTCAACCTTTTCTTTTATATTTTTTTCTAACAATGTAACTATTTTATTTTCTTTATTTATTTCTTCATTTAAATATGGAAGTATCATTGTAACTAAATGCCAGTCACTTACATAAAAACTACAAAGTTTAGTTGTTTTTCTATTAACCTTTTCCATTCTTTAAATCCCCCTAAATAATTATTTGTTACATGGTAAATTTTACCATTTTATTACAAATGTGTCAAGAATATTACAGGACAATCGCATACTTTATTTCGACAGAAAAAAATTTACCATGTTTGTATATTTTTTTTATTTTAGTCAATAATTTTAATAAATAACTTTTATTTATTTACGAGGATTATTTTTATAAAAATTGATTTTATATACACATTTTAAAAAAGTTGTTTAAAATATAAAAGAAAGAATATGTTTACAAAATTTAAAGTTAAATAAATTTATATAAACATATATGAGGACAAGATTTTATGAAAAAATTTATAACTATTATTAAATTTCCTACTCTAAAACGTTTTATTATAGTACTATTTCTACTAACTTTATTTGTATTTGTTTCGGCTATTTCATATGTAAGTGCTGTTTCTAATAACATTGCAAATAGTGTGTTTAGGCTTCATGTAATAGCTAACAGTGACAGCAAAGAAGATCAAAATTTAAAATATATTGTACGTGACAAATTAATAGAATATATGAACAATATAGCTAAAGATTGTTCTAGTAAAGAAGAAGTTATTTCTATAGCTGAGGATAATATTTCTAACTTTGAAAATATAGCTAGAAAAACAATAGAAGAAAATGGCTATAATTATAATGTAACTGTAGAAATCGGAAACTTTGATTTTCCTACCAAAAGTTATGGAGATATAACTTTACCTGCTGGCAGTTATGACTCTTTAAGGGTAAAAATAGGTAAAGCAGAAGGTCAAAATTGGTGGTGTGTAATGTTTCCTCCTTTATGTTTTGTGGATGTAACATCAGGTGTTGTTCCAGATGAATCTAAACAAGAAATGAAAGACTCTATGCCTGAGGAAGAATACAGTTTAATTAGCAAAACAGATAATTCCGAAATTAACTTTAAATTTAAGTTAATAGAATTTTTTGAAAACATAAAATTAATGGCTAAAAAATAGTCTTGTAAATTATAATATTTTATGTTATATATTAAGAGTAGAATACTGTGTATTCTATTTTTAATTTGACCAATGGGGGAATTATTTTGGATAAATTAGTTATAAATGGACCAACTAGATTAAAAGGCGAGGTTAATATTAGTGGAGCAAAAAATGCAGCAGTTGCAATTCTTCCAGCTACATTATTAATAAATGGTGTTTGTACTATTGATAATATGCCAAATATTAGCGATGTAAAAATATATTGCAATATTCTAGAAGAATTGGGTTCTAAAATTACATGGACAGGAAAAAACGAAATACAAGTAGATACAAGAAATATTAGTTGTAAGAATGTACCTATAGATATGACTAGCAAGTTTAGAGCTTCATATTATTTGCTTGGCTCTTTACTTGGAAGATGTGGCTCTGCCGAAGTTGGAGTTCCTGGAGGATGTAAACTTGGAGCAAGACCTATAGATCAACATATAAAAGGTTTTGAAGCATTAGGAGCTAAAGTAGATGTAACAGGTGGAAAAATTGTTGCAAAAGCAAAAAAATTAACTGGAAACCATATTTATATGGATATAGTTTCTGTTGGTGCTACTATAAATGTAATGCTTGCAAGCGTTTTGGCTGAAGGCACTACAACAATTGATAATCCTGCAAAAGAACCACATATAGTAGATGTTGCTAACTTTTTAAATACTATGGGTGCTGATATTCGTGGTGCAGGTACAGATGTTATAAAAATAAATGGTGTTAAGGAACTAAAAGGAAATATTACATATTCTGTTGTTCCAGATCAAATAGAAGCTGGTACATTTATGCTTGCTGCTGTAGCTTCAAGAGGAGATATCTTAATAAAAAATTGCGTGGCTGAGCACCTTGATTCAGTTATAGCAAAAATAGTTGAAGTTGGTGCTAATGTTGAAGATTTGGGAGATTCTATACATGTATGGATGAATAAAAGACCTTCTAAGGCAATAATTAAAACATTACCTTACCCTGGATTTCCAACAGATTTACAACCTCAAATGGGAGTATGTCTATCTTTAGCAGATGGTACAAGTATAATTAATGAAAGTATATGGGAATCTAGGTTCCAGTATACAGAAGAGTTGAATAAAATGGGGGCAAAAATAACTGCTCAAGGGAAATCTGCTATATTTGAAGGAGTAAAAAGTTTAACAGGTGCTCCTGTATACATGACAGATTTAAGAGCTGGTGCAGCATTAATTATTGCTGGTATTTCAGCAAGTGGCACAACAGAAGTCTACAACCTAGACCATATTGACAGAGGTTATGAAAATATAGAAGAAAAGTTTAGAAAACTTGGAGCAAAAATTCAAAGAGTAACAGAATAAAAAATGACAAAGTAACAGAAGAACAGAGGAATTTATTATGTTTAAATTTTGTAGTTTATATAGTGGAAGCTCAGGCAACAGCTTATTTGTAGAAAATGACAATGCTAAAATATTAATAGATGCTGGTGAAAGTGCAAAAAAAATTGTAGAAGCCCTAAATAGTATAAACGTAGACATTAAAGACATAGATGCCATTTTAGTAACACATGAGCATAAAGATCATGTCAAAGGTTTAGGGACACTTTCTCAAAAATATAATATTCCAGTTTATGCTAACAACGAAACTTGGGAAGCAATGCCTGATCAAAGTACTAAAATTAATGATTCTAATAGAAATCAATTTATTGCTTATGAGGATTTTGCTATTAAAGATTTAATAATATCTCCGTTTAAAATACCTCATGATGCAGCAAATCCTTGTGGATATAATATTTCTTTTAAAAATGAAAAAATTAGTATTGCTACTGATTTAGGTCATATAAGTGAGGATATATTATGCAAATTAGAAAAAAGTTCTTTTGTTTTATTAGAGTCAAATTATGAACCTAAAATGCTAGATGTATCTCCATATCCTTATGTTTTAAAGCAGAGAATTAAAGGGCCTAAAGGACATCTTTCTAATAAGGTCGCTGGAGAAACCATTTCTAATTTAATTAATTCTGGTTTAAAAACAGTAATGTTAGGACATTTAAGTAAAGAAAATAACTTTCCAGAACTTGCCTATAAAACAGTGGTAGAAGAATTAATAGCTAATCATTTTGATGAAAATGCAATTAAACTAAGTGTTGCTAGTAGATATAAACCAGGACCTGTAATAGAAATAGCAAGTTAAGGAGTTATAAATGTTACATATTAATATTATTTGTATAGGTAAATTAAAAGAACAGTATTTAAAAGATGCTTTAAATGAATATTCTAAAAGACTTTCTAAATATTGTTCTTTAAAAATGATAGAACTTCCAGATGAAAAATTGCCCGACATATTAAATGAAAACATTATAAATAAAATTAAAAATATTGAAAGTGATAATATCTTGTCACATATAAAATCCGACTCTTATACAATAGCCTTAGATTTACATGGCAAGCAATTTTCATCTGAGGAATTTTCTTCAAAGATAGAAGATATTGCTTTAAATAAAAATAGTAATATAAATTTTATTATTGGCGGAACTTTAGGCTTGTCTGACAAATTGTTAAAGCAATCGTCTGAGTTAATTTGCTTTTCAAAAATGACATTTCCCCATCAATTAATAAGAATTTTTTTACTAGAACAATTATTTAGAGCCTTTAAAATTCTATCTAACGAAAAGTACCATCATTAATTTATATTTGATTGTAGCAGAAATATAATACTCTCCTTTCTAAAAAACTTTCCTATATATCGGGGGCTAGGAACGAATAAGAAATAACTAGAATTCACCCAATTAGTTATTAATTATTTTGTTTTCGGGGTTACAAATTGAAAGACTGAAATTTTTTCTGCTACAATAGTAAAAACAAACTGTATTAATTATTATCAATTATTATCAATTATTAATTATTCTGAAATTTTTTTTAGAATCTTATAAGCCAATATTTTTTCTAATATTTTCTTGACAATAAAAAAAATTGAAATAAATAAAATGAATTTAATTAACATTGTTACCTCTTTAGAATTAAATTTTATATTTATTATATTACTCCCCTTTTCTACATATGTCAACAAAAACTCTACGACAAAATTCGCCATATTACGACAGATGCAATAATTCCAGCCAAATCTGCCAATAGTGCAGCTAGTAAAACAAATCTTGTTTTCTTTATTCCTACACATCCTGTATATATTGCTATTGTATATAGTGTAGTCTCTGTAGATCCCATAATTGTGGATGTAACTAACCCTATAAAAGTATCTGTTCCATATTTTTGCATAATATCCACAGCCACACCTATAGAGGCACTTCCAGAAATTGGCCTTAAGAGTGCAAGTGGCATTATTTCGCTAGGAATTTTTAAAAAATTAGTTAAAGGTGAAATAACATTTATAATTAAGTCTAATATACCTGAATTTCTTAATGCTCCTACTGCAACAAAAATTCCTATTAATGTAGGAATTAATTGAAATACTATTTTTATGCCATCTTTTGCACCTTTTAAAAATATATCATATACCTTTTTTCTTTCTATAACACCATATAATATTATAATGGCAATAATAACAGGAATTGCAGCTGTAGAAAAATAATTAATTATTTTCATTATTCACATATAATCCAATAAAAAATATTTTATAATAAATTTGGATTATTCTCCCTTCTTATTTTTATTATTTTCGTTTTTTTGTTTTTAATATCTTTTGTTAATTTAATTAATATTTATATTTCTACCTTTTATTTTTTGAAATATTAATTAACATTTTTGTAGCAAAAATTCCAACAATAGCTGCGATTATAGTAGCTATCCAAACCGGAAATATTATTTCACTTGGAGAGTTTGAACCGAGCGAGTTTCTTATAGCTATAACATTTGTTGGTATTAATTGCAACGATGCTGTATTTAACACTATAAACATAACCATATAATTACTTAAAGTATCTTTTTTTTCGTTCTCTTCTTGCAATGTTTGCATTGCTTTCAATCCTAGCGGTGTAGCCGCATTTCCTAATCCTAAAAAGTTTGCTACTATATTCATTGTTATTTCTGCTTTTGCCTTATTGTTATTTAATTTTGGAAATAAAAATTTTATTAATGGATTAAATAATTTGCATAAATTATCTACAAATGAAGTATTTCTTGCTATCTCCATAATTCCATTCCACAAACACATAGTTCCTAAAAAAGTTAAAGATAAATTAACTACATCTTCTAAAGACTTAAATATGCCATTGCTTATATTCTCTATATTCCCGGAAATAAGTGCATATGCTACTGATAATAAAATAAATAAAGGCCATATTACATTTAACATATTTTTTACTCCTTAAGAAATAATATTCACTATAAAAATTTTTATTCTTTTACTTATAAGTTAATGTTTGTTAATCGTGTTATTTGGCTATATTACTAGCTTTTTATTATATTTTTACATATTTATACTGTTAAAAATTTCAAGTTTTGCTTGCAATTTTGTGTAAATTGTGCTATTATAGTTATAGATTTTTTTGTCGAAAAATGTTGAAATAAGGAGGAATAGTAATGAAATCTACAGGAATTGTTAGAAGAGTAGATGAACTAGGCAGAGTCGTAATACCAATTGAATTAAGAAATAAATTTGGGATTGCAGAAAAGGATCCTATAGAAATATATGTTGATGGTTCTTCTATTATATTAAAAAAGTATGAACCAAATTGTGTATTCTGTGGAAGCTCAAAAAAATTAATGGATTACAAAGGAAAATTAATCTGTAGCAAATGTGCAAAACAAATTGCTGATATGGATACAAATGAATAAAAATAGAGACATGAATTAAAAAAGTTCATGTCTTTATTTTTTTATTTTTATAAAATTCATATTAATAATTTATTTTTATGTATTTATAGCTCATAGTTTATAATTTAATTTTACCTTTATTTTTACTTTCTATCTATAAAATATTGATATATTTCGTTTTTTGCAACTTTTTTATCTTTAGCTATTTTCTTTATTATTTCTCTTTTATCTAGTCCTTGTTTTAAATACATTTCATACAATTCATCTACTGTTAAATTTGTTTCTTCCTTCTCTTTTATATTACTATTTAAATCAAGCATTATTACAAACTCGCCTTTTGGCTGTTCAAATTTTTCTATCATTGCTCTTAAAGTGCCTCTAGTACATTCCTCATGTATTTTTGTTAGTTCCCTTGCTATAACACAGTTTATATCGCCCAAAACACTATACAAATCCTCTAAAGTATTTTTTATTTTATGTGGAGCTTCATATAATATTACAGTTTTATTTTCTTTAGAAATTTCTTCTAGTTTCTCTTTTCTATTTTTCTTATTCATTGGTAAAAAGCCATAAAAACAAAAAGATTTGGTATTTAATCCTGAAATTATTAGAGCATTTACAAAAGCGCATGCACCTGGAATTGGAACAATTTTTACATTGTTTTTTATTGCTTCATTTATTAGTTCCTCTCCAGGGTCTGAGATTCCAGGTGTTCCTGCATCACTAACTAAAGCAATATTTTTTCCATTTAATAATTCTTCTATTAATCTTTCTGACTTTACATCTTCATTGTGTCTATAATAACTAACCAATGGTTTAGAAATTTGATAATGATTTAACAATTTTAAAGTCTGTCTTGTATCTTCAGCAGCAATTAAGTCGACATTTTTTAACGTCTCTACTGCTCTATACGTAATATCAGACAAATTTCCTATTGGTGTAGCAACTAAATATAATATTCCTTCCATCTTATTTTCCTTTCTATAACCTTCTATAATTTATTATAAATTTTTAATATTTCTTTTGTATAATCTCCATTTTCGTCATATATATAAAGTGGTTTTTCTATTTTTAAAAATGGCTTAGCATTTTTTACTGCCTTAATTAAAACTAATTTTGGAGCTTCTTTAACATTAGCAAAAACAAATTTTATTTTTTTGGGTTCTAATTTGCTTTTTCTAAGTTCAGCTAAAATATCAACTAATCTTTCTGTCCTATGTACCATATACAAAGTGCCATTATCTTTTAATAAATTATAAGATATATTTAAAAAGTCACTTAAAGATGCTTCTATTTCATGTCTTGCAATTAACTTTTCTATATTCTCATTTTTTATTCCAGTTCCGTTTTCTTTATATGGTGGATTTGTAATTACACAGTCAAAACTTTTTTTAGGAAATATATTTAACAAATTTTTAATATTTTCAGCTCTTATTTCCACTTTTTGTTCCATATTGTTTAAAACTACATTTCGTCTTGCCAACTCTGCTAACTTTTCTTGAACTTCTATTCCATATATTTTTGACAAATTAGTTTTTGCACTTAAAAGAATTGCTAAAATTCCATTGCCTGTCCCTAAGTCGATACATCTAGCATTATCTTTTATTTCTTTAGCAAAATCTGTTAGTAATATACTATCTATCCCAAAACAAAAATAATTTTTATTTTGAATTATTTTTATTCCTTTATACTCTAAGTCATCTATTCTCTCGCCTTCCATTAATTCCATAAATACCTCTTATTATTCACATTAAATTTTTAATATACATATTATATATAAAATTACTTTATAAATCAAATTTTAATATCTATACAATAATATTTTTGAAAGGAGTATATGATTATTTAATAAATCAAATAATCATGCAATCTGTTATGGATAATAAAAAATGTTGTAAAAAAGAAAAATTTAACTTAAAACACAAAAAAGAGAACGTAGTTTGTTCCCTTTTTGAAATAGAAGATTTTTTGTGTAAATTAAAAAAAATATGCAACGGTATAAAATTATACAAAATATTAAAGTAATCAAATTTTATTTTAAATAATTAAATTTTTAAATATTCAATTATTTAATTGTTTAATATTACTCCTTTATTTATTTTTTTATTAATTCAACATCATCATTAATACTAAAAAAACTAATTAATTCCTAATTTTCGGTTTTTACAAACGGATTTGTAAACTTAATTTTTCCATCTTTAAATTCCCCATCCTCTTTTCCGTCAATTAATATTTTTACCCCATTTACTTCTGTTAGCTCTGTTAATGTATTTACAATTGAATAAATAGTCGTAGACTCTTCTTTTTCTCCTCCCACATGATTATCTACAAATTCTTTTGATAAATCCAAGTATACTATATCATTTTTTAATTCTGCTTTATTTACTTTTGTATCTTTTGGAATAGCACTTTCCAACTTGTCATTTTTAGGTTGCTCTATTAATAATTCTACTAGTTTTTTATATGGTTCATTTAATAATTCTTTTGAATCAATAATCCTTCCTTCTGGCATTAATTCTCCTGTTTCTTTATTTTTATAATATAAAGATACTATGGTTTGCCTCATTTGTTCACTAGAAATTTCCTCCTCTGGTTGATAATCCTCTACAGTCGCATTTTTCTCTTTAAAATAAAAATACAGCATCACTCCTATAATAATTAAAATAACTAAAACTAATATTATAATTAATTTTTTCTTCATATTTTCTCTCCCTCCGCAATTTTTACATTATCATATTTTTTTGTATAAATTTATTTTGTTGTTACATAACTATTATAGACAAGTAGTTTTTAGAACTTTTTATTGACATTTTTTAGAAATTGTTTTAAATTATAAAATAACTTGTTAAAATCAAAATCAATTTAAAAAAAATAATTTCATAACTACAAGTAACTTTAAAATATAGCTAGAAAGGAATTGATTTATTATGACAAAAGTTAAAGATCCAATTAGTGGGTTTTCTCATGCATTTGGCGCTATACTATCAATAGCAGGATTAGTAATATTAATTGTTTTTTCTGCAATATATGGAGATGCCTGGGACATTGTATCTTATACTATTTTTGGAGTAGGATTAATATTATTATATACATTTAGTAGTTTATATCACTTATTAAACCTAAAACCAAAAGCTATGAATGTATTTCGTAAGTTTGACCATATTATGATATATATTTTAATTGCTGCAACGTACACTCCAGTATGTCTTGGAGTTTTAAGAGGTCCTTTGGGCTTTAGCATATTTGGAGTAATATGGCTTTTAGCTATTTTAGGTACTATACTTACAGCTGTATGGTTAAACGCTCCTAGATGGCTAACTACAGGAATATATATTGGTATGGGCTGGATGGTTATAATAGCCATATACCCTATGATTAAGACATTTGCTTCTTTAAATGCTTTAAATTTATTATGGTGGTTACTTGCAGGTGGAATATTATATACAATAGGTGGTGTTATATATGGTCTTAAATGGCCACATTTAAAAAATAAATATTTTGGTTTTCACGAAATTTTTCATATTTTTATACTGCTTGGTAGTGCTTGTCACTTTATTTTTATATTATCTTTGCTATCAATTTAAGTCCTCGAAGCTAATAAATAAAAAATTTATTGGCTTCAATTTTTTTATAAAAATTTCCTTATACAAACAGTCATTTTTATTTGACAAAATTAGCTTTTCCGTATACAATTAAGGTTGATTAATATTGACTTTATGTAAATTTTTGAGGAGAGATTATATATATGGAAAATTTATTACATGTAGGTTTAGATGTTGGCTCTACAACTGTAAAAATAGTAGTAATGGACGAAAATTTAAATACAATATATAGAGATTATCAAAGACACTTTTCTGATACAAAAAATACTGTATGCAATGTTTTAGAAAACTTAGCAACAATGTATCCAGACAGCCTTTTAACAGTAGCATTAACTGGTTCTGGAGCAATGAGCGCTGCTAAATTTTTAGATTTACCTTTTATTCAAGAAGTTGTCGCTTGCAAAAGAGCAGTAGAAAAATATATACCAAAAACAGATGTAGTAATAGAGCTTGGCGGGGAAGATGCCAAAATAATTTACTTTGATAAATCAATAGAACAACGTATGAATGGAACTTGTGCTGGTGGAACAGGTGCATTTATTGACCAAATGGCATCTTTATTACATACAGACCCAACAGGTTTAAATGAACTTGCTAAAAAACATACTATGATTTACCCTATAGCTTCTCGTTGCGGAGTTTTCGCTAAAACTGACGTGCAACCATTATTAAATGAAGGTGCCGCAAAGGAAGATATAGCTGCATCTATTTTCCAAGCAGTAGTAAATCAAACAATAAGTGGATTAGCTTGTGGTAGACCAATAAGAGGTCATGTAGCTTTCTTAGGTGGTCCACTTAACTATCTTTCAGAATTAAGAAAAAGATTTATAGAAACATTAAATTTAACAGATGAAGAAATAATAGTACCTGAGGAAGCTCATCTTTTAGTCGCAAAAGGTGCTGCTCTTGATTCTGTTAACACTAATGCTATTACAATTGAAAAGTTAAAAAGCAAAATAGGAGTACTAAAAGTATCTCATGACGATACATCTGTGCCTTTACACCCTTTATTTACAACAGATGCTGACTATGAAGAGTTTAAACAAAGACATGAAAAAGATACTGTTGAGAAAAAAGATTTAAAATCTTATAAAGGAGACGCCTTTATAGGAATAGATGCAGGTTCTACAACTACTAAACTTGTTTTAATAGATAATGAAGGCAATTTACTATATTCATTATATGGCAGTAATGAAGGTAATCCCCTACAAAGTGTTATAAATAATTTAAAAACATTATATAGTGAATTACCAAAAGATGTAACAATTAGATTTAGTGGAATTACAGGTTATGGCGAAAAGTTAGTTCAAACAGCTTTAAACATAGATTTAAATGAAATAGAAACTATCGCTCACTATACAGCCGCAAAAAAATTTATGCCTAATGTTACAAGTATTGTAGACATCGGCGGTCAAGATATGAAATACATAAAACTAAAAAACGGTGCTATTGATAATATAATGTTAAACGAAGCTTGTTCTTCTGGTTGTGGTTCATTTATTGAAACATTTGCCAAAAGTTTAAATTTATCAATAGAAGACTTTGTAAAATCAGCAATTGAATCTAGAAGACCTGTTGATTTAGGCTCAAGATGTACCGTATTTATGAATTCTAGAATTAAACAGGCTCAAAAAGAGGGATATTCTGTTGGAGATATTTCAGCAGGACTTTCATATTCAGTAATCAAAAATGCTATTCAAAAAGTTATGAAAGTTAGAGATACTGCTACTTTAGGAGATTACATAGTAGTTCAAGGTGGAACTTTTTATAATGATGCCGTCTTAAGAGCTTTTGAGCTAATTGTAGAGAAAAATGTAATAAGACCAAACATCGCAGGTTTAATGGGTGCATATGGTGTTGCTTTACTTGCAAAAGAACAATACGAAACTAACAATGATAAAGAATATGTCTCTACAATTTTAAGAGATGACGAATTAGATAACCTAAAAATAGAAGCTTCACACGTTCGTTGTGGACTTTGTGAAAACCACTGTTTACTTACAGTTAATAAATTTAGCAACGGTAAAAAGTATATCTCTGGTAACCGCTGTGAAAGAGGTGCTGGAAATATTAATGGAGATAAAAATTTACCAAACGTAATGAAATATAAGTTTAATAGATTATTCAATTATGTACCATTAGAGGAGAAAGACGCACCACGTGGAACAATAGGAATTCCTAGAGTACTAAACATGTATGAAGATTATCCATTTTGGTTCACGTTCCTAACAGAATTAGGTTTTAGAGTAATAATATCAGAAAAAACTACTAGAAAAACTTATGAAAAAGGTATGGAATCTATGCCTTCAGAATCTGTATGCTTCCCAGCTAAACTTTCTCATGGACATATTATAAGCCTTATAGACCAAGGAATTAAAACAATTTTTTATCCTTGTATGCCATTTTCTAGAAAAGAATTTAAACAAGCAGACAATAAATATAATTGTCCAATAGTTATTTCTTATTCTGAAGTATTAAAAAATAACGTAGAAGAATTAAAAGAAAAAAATATAAAATTTTTAAATCCATTTTTGCCATTTGACCCAAAAACTCTTGCAGAAACAATTATGGATTTGCCAGAATTTAAAGAATATAATTTTACTAAAAAAGAATTAATTCAGGCAGCAAAAAAAGCAGAAAAAGAATATCAAAACTTTAAAAATGATATTCGTGCAAAAGGTAAAGAAGCTTTAGCTTATATGAAAGAACATAATTTAAAAGGTATAGTTCTTGCAGGTAGACCATATCATACAGACCCAGAGGTTAACCATGGTATTGATACTTTAATTACTGGACTTGGACTTTGTGTTTTAACAGAAGATAGTATTTCTGACATGGCTACATTAAAACACCGTTTAAGAGTCGTAAATCAATGGGTTTACCATGCACGTTTATACGCAGCTGCAGACTTCGTTGGGACTCAAAAAGACTTAGAACTTGTACAATTAAATTCTTTCGGTTGTGGTGTTGACGCAGTTACCACAGATCAAGTTGAAGAAATACTTGAAAGTTATGGAAAAATGTATACACTTATTAAAATAGATGAAGTTAATAACTTAGGCGCAGTTAGAATACGTATACGTTCTTTACTTGCAAGTATGAAAAAGCGTGAAAAAGAAGCAAACTCTCAAAATCTAAAAGAAGCATAATGCTTATTTTAAGGAGGTTATATAATTAATGGAACTTGGAAATTACGAATTACATAGAGAAATATTTACTAAAGACATGAAAAAAACATATACGATACTAGTACCGCAAATGGCTCCTATACACTTTGAATTACTAGAAGCTGCCGTAAAGTCTTGTGGATATAATGTTGTATTGTTAAGAGAATGTACTAACCATACTGTAGAAACAGGATTAAAATATGTTAACAATGACGCTTGTTATCCTTCTATATTAGTAACAGGACAAATGATTGAAGCTTTACAATCTGGAAAATATGATCCAAATAAAACTGCATTAATTATGTCTCAAACTGGAGGCGGATGTAGAGCTACAAATTATATAGGATTTATAAGAAAAGCCTTAAAAGATGCTGGTTTTCCAAACGTGCCAGTTATATCATTTAATGTAGTCGGCATGGAAAAAATGCCAGGATTTAAAATTACACTTCCTTTAATAGAAAGACTATTAAAATCAGTTGTTTATGCAGATTTATTGCAAAAAATGTTAACTAAAAATAGAGCTTATGAAATAAACAAAGGTGAAACTCAAGCTTTATTTGATAAATGGATGGATAAATGCAAAAAATTAGTAGTTAAATCTAGCATGAAAGAATTTAAGAAAAGCATTTATGAGATGGTAGAAGACTTTGAAAAAATAGAACTAGATACTACTATAGTAAAACCTAAAGTTGGAATAGTAGGTGAAGTATTAATTAAATATCATCCTTTTGGAAATAATTATATTGCAAATAAATTAGAAGAAGAAGGCGCTGAAGTAATTTTACCTGATTTTATGGGATTTGTTAAATTTATTGCCACACATAAAATAACCTTTAACCAACTAATAAAAACAGATAAAACAAAAGCCAAATTATTTAAAGCAGCTATTAAATTAATAGATATTTTGGAAAAAGATTCTGTTATAGCACTTTCTAATTCAAAAAAGGGATATTTGTTACCTTGCAATATATGGGAACTAGAAGATAAAGTAAAAGATATACTATCAATAGGAAATCAAACTGGAGAAGGTTGGTTTTTAACAGCTGAAATGATTGAATATATAGAACATGGTATTCCAAATATAGTTTGTGTACAACCATTTGCTTGTCTACCTAATCATGTAGTCGGTAAAGGAGTTATAAAAACAATTAGGGATAAATATCCAGAAGCAAATATATCTCCTATAGACTATGACCCAGGAGCTAGCGAAACAAACCAAACAAATAGAATAAAATTATTAATGACTGTCGCTAAAGATAATTTAAAAAGACAGCAAAAAGAAAAAGAAGCAATAAATAAGGAGAATATTACTGATAATAAAAATAAAGAAAAAATAACAGCCAAGAAATAATATAAAAAATTAAATATGAAACAATTTTAAATAATTAATATTAATTATTTAAAATTAATTCAAAAAATAGAAAAGAAAAATATTTATTTATTTTTCTTTTTTTATTTTGTATTTTTTTATAGATATAAATTAATTATTTTTAATAAATAAATGAATTATTAATAATTAATTCATTTGAATATACTTATTTAAAAATAAATTATTATTTTTGAAAGAATTTAATAAATAATATTTTTATAAGTTATTATTTTATTGAATATTATTTATTTTAATTATTTATTATTTGTTTTATTTAAATTAAATTATATTTTATTATAAATATAATTTAATAATTTATTATTTATTTAATTAATAATTATATTTTTTATTTATTTTAAATTATTTTTAATATTAAAAATTAATTATAATAATATATAGAATTTTTTATTTTTTAAATATATAAATTAATTAATTATATTATTTATTCAATTTATTAATTATTTATTATATTATTTTATTTAATTATCTAATTATTTAATTTTATATTAGATAAACAAATTCAATTTAATTTTTTATATTTAATATACTTCTTTTATTAAGTTTCTTTTTTATCCTCTCTTATTATATCTTTACACAAATAATACAAAGTCATTTTGACAACTTTATTGTAACTCTTAACTATATAATTTTTCTATATCTATTTAAAGTTCCATTTCAGTCTGTATAAATAACAGTATGCTTTCAAATTCACTAAAAAACTTATATCAATAGTACTTTTTTAATTAATATTTAAAATGTTAGTATTCCGTTTACTTTTGATTTATAATTATTAAAAAATTTTAAACAAATAAATAATTTTCTTAATGCATTTCCTTTTTATTATAATATTATTTAAAATTTTTCACTTTTCTTATTTTTCTTCTTAATTATTTTTCTCTAATAACTATAATATCTATATAATCATTTTGACAATTTTTTATATTACATTTTATTTTAAAATTATATATTATATTCTTTGTGTTATGTATACTTTGTTTAATTTATGTAAATTTATAATCTTCCTAACTTTTATTTTATAATAGCAAAAAATTGAATAACATTATACTGTATTTTTATGCATTTTTTTATAAAATATTATAAAAAAATTAAATAGTAAAAAAATAATATTTAATTTTTATTTTTTTACTATTTAATTTTATATTTTATTTTTTTATTTGATTTATAATTATTTAATTAATTAAATTTTATTATAATAAAAAAATTATTAATTAAATAATTATATTTTTTTATTAATAATTTTATAATTATTTTTATAAACAAATTAATTATATTTAATATTTTATATATAATTAATTTATTATTAATATAATTACTACTTTTACTTTTTATATAATTTTTTATTTTTATTTTAATTTTCATTTTTATAAATATTAATAATTACATTACCTTTTATTTTTTAATTTTTTTAGTATATTATATATTAAGACACCACTTATAGTTAACATCTGTAAAAATTTTATTTCTTCTTTAGGACATAAACTTCATTTTAAAAATCCATATCATTTTGACAATTTAATATTTTTGTTTCCTCTTTTTTTATATTATTCTCTCATTTGTTATTATATTTCTATTACTTATTTTATAATTTGTATCTACTTAAATATATTTTTCTTTTTCTATCCATTATTTATAGATTTTTCTAAACTACTGTAATCCGTTTAATTTATTTATTATATTTTATTAAATTTGTATAAATATTTCTATTAAAATTGTTTTATTTTAATAATATGTTCTTATTAAAAAGCTGTATATATTAAATTTATAATACTTAATAATAAATTCTCCTTATCTATATAATATATAAATTAATCTTTTTGACAATTTATTATTTATATGATTTCACTATTTATACATTAATAGATTATATGTATTCTAATTTATATTTTGAATTACGTAAACTTTTTTATCTTTATTTATTATTTAATGAAACTTAAACTTATCTCATTTTTTTGATTTGTATTATACATTTTTTAGTATGAAAATTAATGTTAATTTTTTATATAAATTAATATTTAAAAAATAAATTTATATTGTTTAATTTTAATTAAATAATATTTAATTAAATAAATTAAATTTATTAAATTAATTCAATTTATTTTTTAATAAACATTATTTAATTTATTTTTTTAAATTATTTTTTTATCATTTTATATATTATTTATTAAAATATAATAAATAATATATTTTTTTATTTTTGTATTATATTTTTTTAGATTATTTTATTTTTAATATTTTTTTAATTAATTAATATCTCTAAAAAAATAAATTTAAAAATAAATATAAAAATAAAATATTTTATTTTTATATATTTTCTATAATTTTTATTTAATATTTTTATAAAAATAAACTAAAATTTTATATAGCATTTTTTCTAAAAATTGATTGTAATATTTTCCATATTAAGTAAAATATACTTTTAATCTTACATGAGCTTTTTATATAAAAGAATAATATTAATATTTTTTAACTCTATTTAATCATTTTGACAATTTTATAAAAATATTTTCATACTATGTTCTTATTTTTTATAATAATTAATATTCTTTTCAGGCATTATATAATCTTTCCTCTCTTATAATATTTAAAATAAAAAATTTTGTACATATATCTATAATAAAAAAATATGAGAATTCCGTTTAGTTTTATATTATTTTTTTTATAAATTATAAAAAAAAATAATATAAATTTCTTTATCTTTTGTTAAATATATATGTTTTTTAGTAACTAATCTTTGTATAAATTTTATCAGTCATAAAAAAATTAATATTAGTTTATTTAATATTAATATCTTTTTGACAATTTTCTTGTTTTTATAATATCTCTATAATATAATTGTTTCTTCCCTTATTTTATATTTTATGTATACTATATTATAATATTAAATTCCAAAAATTTTATTTAATTTCTTTAAGTAATTTTTAATTAATATTTGAAACTTAATGACTTTATTTTAAATATTTTTTTATTTTCAAACATAAGAATAAAAATAAATTAATTTTAAAATATTTATTTTTATTTATATTAATTTATTTTTATATAAAATTTTATAAAATCTTTTATATAAAATAAATTTCTCTCAAAAATAATAAAAAAATATTAAACAATATTTTTTTATGAATTTATTTTTTTAAATAAAAATATAACTATTTAATTTTTTATTATTTATTTTTTGGAATTTTATTTTTATTTAATAATTTTATTATTTAAAATATTAATTTTATTATTTAATAAATAATTATTATTATTACTTTTTATATTTTTTAACACAAATTTTTTATAAAAAAATTTTATTATTATTATATTATAAATTTGTTACAATTTTATTTATCAAAATAAATAGTATTATCTTTATTGAATTCATAGTATAATTATTTCGTATTATACATATAAATATTTAATAGCTAAATTTTATTATATCTTTTTGACAAACTTTCATGTTTTTTTGAATTTTAATCTTTCATCTTCAAAATTTTATAAATTTCTATAATTTATCTATCTCACATTTTTAGTAGAAAATATTTTTATTATTTTTTTCTCCTTTTAGACTCTTTTATTATGATTTCTTTTATCCGTTTATTTTCATAATCTATTTTTTCATTTTTCTATATTTGGCAAATCTATTTTCATATTTTTATTAAAAAACAATTTTATAAAATGAATTTTATATCTTATCATATTTTTTTATATTTTCAAATTTTTCTATATTTCTATAATCTTTTCTTAATCATTTTGGCAATATTTTTTTATATTTCTTATTACTTAATATTAGCTAACATATCATGAAAAAATCTTTTTTTCGTAAAATTATGTATACTTTTTTATAAATTTTATTATCTACGTTTTAAAAAATTTTTATAATATAATTGTAATTTTTTTATAATAAAATTTATAAAATGCCATTATATATTTATTAAAAAATATACAAATTTTTTAATAAATATAACTTAATTTTAAATAATTTAATTTAATTTGATTTTATTATTTAATTTATTATTATTTTTTTTATTTATATTCTATTATTTTTTAATTAATTAATTATTTATTTATTTATTTATTTATTTTATTATTTATTATTTATTATTTATTATTTATTTATTTATTTAATTAATTATTTATTTGTTTATTTTATCATTTAATTATTTATCTATTCATTTTTTATCATTTTATTAATTAATTATTTATTTTTTATATTATCCTGTTGTAATATTCTTCTTGTACTTTTTAATATTTTTTACTTATTAATCTTTTGAATTATAAAATAATGTTTATTTTTTATTCTATAAAATTCTAAATATTAAAAAAATAAATTAATAATTATTGTTTCTATAAATAAAAATTAAATATATAATAATTATTAATTATTTTTTATTAATTATTATAAAAATATAACTATAATAAAATAATAAAATTATAAAAATAATTATAATAGAATTCATCTTTTTATAATTTTATTATAATTAATTATTAAAAAAAATTAATTAAATAATTAATTTATAATATTTTTTAATAATATTTAATAAATTAAAATATTATTCATTACAATATAATAATTTTTATATTACATATAAATTATTATATTTGTTAACTTTATGTGTTACTATATTTAATCTAATTATTTTTTATTTAACCTTTTATAACTTATTCTGTTAATTTCATAAATAATATTAGAATTATATTTCTTTTTCTTCTTGTTTAATATCTTTTTGACAAATACATTTTGTATTTCTTTTATTTTTATAATTCTACTATGTTTTTTTCATTTATGTAACTATTATTTTTTTATTAAATTCAAAATTTTTACAACTCTTCTACAAATTTTATCTTTTGTTAAAGTTTTTGTATCATATACAAATCCGTTCATTTTAGTGTTATAAATTTTAATATTTTTTCCTCAAAAACTATAAAAATAAAGTTAGCTTTATTTTGATTAATCTTTCTATATTTATATTATTCTTCTGGCACTCTTTTATATATTATCAAAAACAAAATTGAGATTATTCATTGTTTGACCTTATTGACAATATTTCATACTGCTTTACATTTTATCACAAATATATATTCATACTTTCTAATCTCTCGATTTTCAATATTATGTATACTTTTTTCTATCTTATAATTCTTTCAAAATTTATTTATTTTAATTATTTATTTATTTTATTATTTTATTATTTATTATTTATTATTTTATTATTTTATTATTTATTATTTTATTTATTTATTATTTTATTATTTATTATTTATTATTTTATTATTTTATTATTTATTATTTTATTTATTTATTATTTTATTATTTATTATTTATTATTTTATTTATTTATTATTTTATTATTTTATTATTTTATTATTTTATTTATTTATTATTTTATTTATTTTATTTTACTTTTTATTAATACTATTTTTAATATAATTTTAAATTATATTTTTTAATAAATTAAATATTTATTTATTTTACTATATTTAATTATTATTTAATAATAATTATGCATTATTATTTTAATATAAAAATATCAATAAAAGTATTTACATAATGTAGATATAGTATACATAATGCTTTTAAAATACTTCTTATAATTAAAGGCATATCTTTATATTTGATTTGTCAAAAAGGTAATATATAATATAAAAAAACTATCATTACATTTTTCTATATAAGCATTATTAATTTATTTGTTAAAATATAAATTGAGATTATTTATATTTTACATTAAAAACTATTCAAGATTAGATTTCAATTTAATAAAAATACAATTAAAATCCAAACGGAATATAGAATATTCAAAAATAATATATGGTTTACAATTTTTCTATCTTTTTTCTATATAAAAATATGAATACTTATAAAAAATATATAAGCTATTATTTTAATTATAAGTTTCTATATATAAAAAATAATTATTGCCTCAAATTTGTCAAAATAGTTGTATTATGAAAATTATCTTAGATATTTTATTAAAATATTTTTTCAAAGTAAATTGACCTAATTAAAAAAGTACTTAACAATTTCATTCTTATAATAATTATTAATTATTTATTGTTTAATTAATTTATTATTTATTTATTTTATTTATTTAATTATTTATTATTTTAATTATTTTATTTATTTTATTATTTATTATTTTATTATTTATTATTTTATTATTTATTATTTTATTATTTATTATTTTATTATTTATTATTTATTATTTTATTTATTTTATTATTTATTTATTTTATTATTTATTATTTTATTATTTATTATTTTATTTTTTTATTTATATAACATAAAAGAAAGATATAATGTGTTTAAAACATTATATCTTTCTTTTTTATGGCGGAGATTGAGGGATTTGAACCCTCGCGGCCCTATACGAACCCTAACAGTTTAGCAAACTGTCCCCTTCAACCACTTGGGTAAATCTCCAAATTATTAGAAGTTCATAAATATTTTATATAAAAAAATGGCGGAGAGGGTGGGATTCGAACCCACGGTAGGCTACAAACCTACGCCAATTTTCAAGACTGGTGCCATAAACCAACTCGACCACCTCTCCATGTGTTTATTAATTATAATGACAATATATATATTATCATATTATTCATTAATATGTCAATATTTTTTAACCATTTTATACATATTATATTTTACTTTTTTTATTAATCTTCATATTTTTTGTTATCTATTTTTTTAATTATATATTTTATAGATAAAAAATAAAAAGCTCCAGATTCAATTTTGAGCCTTTTATTTTTATTAATTATATAATTTCATTACTTATGCTTATTTTGAGTTTACAGCCTTTTCTATGGCTTCCTTTTCTTCATCTGATAATACATATTCTGATTTTCCGTCTTTTACAGGTTTAGAATATATATTTGAATTGTCTCTTGAATAAATGCCATTTAAAACAACTCCATTATTATTATTATCTAATAATGCTAAAGTAAAACTTAAGTTACTTCCTACATCTTTAAAGGCATTATATCTTACAATACCTACTTTTTGTATACAAGTATCAACAGTTTTATCTAATCTTTCACAATATTGTATTATTTCCTTATTCAAATCTTCTACTTTTTGTACTCTTTCAATATAACTTTTTAAGCTTTCATCTATATCTTTACCATTGCCTAATTTTTTCATAAATTCGGAATAATCATGTTTTATTCTATTTAGTTTTAAGTAATTAAATACTAATAAAATAATTGATAAGATGGATATTATAAATAGTATTATTAAAAATGTATCTGTCTTTAAAAACTCTACAATATTACTCATTGCCCTCATTCCTTATTAAATCTAATATTCTTTCCAACTCCTCATTAGATGTATATTTTATTATTATTTTACCGCTTTTTTGTTTTGCATCTAATTTTACTTTTGTTCCGAAAAAATTTTGGAATGTATCTTCTATATCTCTATATATTGCTTCATATTTTTTATTTTGTTTTTCTATAACCTTTTTATTTTTTACTCTTTGCTCTATATCTCTTACAGAATCCCCTGTTTCGATTATTTTTAATGCCATTTTATATTGTTTGTCCGGATCTTCATAATTTAAAAGCTGTCTACAATGTCCTTCAGAAATTTTGCCTTCTCTTGCTAAGTTTTGTACTCTTTCGTCTAAATTTAATATTCTCAAATTATTAGATATTGTACTTCTACCAATTCCTACAGTCTCACTTAATTCCTGTTGAGTCATTCCATATTCATCTAATAATTGTCTAAATCCTAAAGCTTTATCTATAGGGTTTAAATCTTCTCTTTGAATATTTTCTATTAATGCTATTTCTTTATTCTTTCTTTCATTGCTTTCTCTTACTAAGCAAGGAATTTCCATAAGTCCTGCCTTTTTAGCAGCTCTCCATCTTCTTTCACCAGCTACAATTTGATAATAATTATCCATTTTTGTAACTATTATTGGTTGTATAACACCATATTTCTTTATAGAAGTTGCTAATTCTTCTATACTCTCAGAGTTAAAGGTTCTTCTAGGTTGGTCTCTATTAGGCTCTATATCTATTAGTTTTAAGTTTTGTACTATTTCCTCTCCATTTTGTAATTTTATTTCTTCTTCCTTAGTTAATTGATTATCATTAAATAAGGCTTCTAGACCTTTTCCTAATCCTGTTTTTTTAACCATTTATATTATCTCCTTTTTTAAAAATGTTTTCCTTTTGAATTATTTGATGTTTCATTTTTCTTCAAAAATTCTTTTACAAATTTTTCATAACTTCTAGATCCTTTAGACCTTGGATCATATATAGTTATTGGCATACCATAGCTAGGTGCCTCACTTAATTTTACATTTCTTGGAATAACAGTTTTATAAACTCTATCTCCAAAGTAATTATTTACTTCTTTTACTACTTGATTTGATAGGTTAGTCCTCATATCATACATTGTTAATAATGCTCCTTCAATCTCAAAGTCTTTATTTAAGTGTTTCTTTACTAAATTTACAGTATTTAGAAGTTGACCTAATCCTTCAAGTGCATAATATTCACATTGTACAGGGATTAAAACACTATCAGATGCAGTAAAAGCATTTAATGTTATTAACCCTAATGATGGTGGACAATCTATAATTATATAACTATAGTCATCTTTTATTTCATCTAATTTTTCCTTTAGTCTATACTCTCTAGACATCATAGATACAAGCTCAACTTCAGCTCCTGCAAGGTTTATATTAGAAGGACATATATCTAAATTTTTTATTTGTGTCTTTTTGACAATTTCTCTTGCTTTTGCATCATTTATTATTAAGTCGTATACAGATTCTTCTACATCTTTATCTACACCAAGTCCACTCGTAGCATTTCCTTGAGGATCTGCATCAACTAATAAGACTTTTTTTCCTTTTTTAGCAAGCCAAGTGCTCATATTAACTGAGGTTGTAGTCTTTCCTACTCCACCTTTTTGATTTGCTATTGATATTATTTTTCCCAACGTTATTCCTCCATTCTTTTAACATATTAATAATATAAAAATTATATTAATATGTCAATGAAATTTTATAAAATAATTAAGATTTTTTTCAAAAAGAAAAACCCAATTAAATAATTGGGTTTTTACTTGGTATTCCAGCCTTTCTTGGATATTCTTTAGAAATATTTTTCACTTTTTTTATTATAATATTGTGTCTTTTTATATCAGTATTTGGTAGATTAATTTCTTCTACTTTTTCTATTTTTCCACCTAATATATCAATTGCTTTTTTAGCCTCTTCTAACTCTTCAATATTTGAACCTTTCATACATATACAATATCCTCCAACTTTTACAAAAGGCATCATATATTCTAGTAAAATATTTAATCTAGCAACAGCTCTTGAAACAACTATATCATAATTCTCTCTATATTTTACTATTCTAGCTAAGTCTTCAGCTCTTGAATGTATAGCATTTATATCATTTAATTCTAATTTTGTTATTACTTCATTTAAAAATGTTATTCTTTTATTTAATGAATCTACTAAGTCTATATGTATATTATTATTAATTATTTTAAGAGGTATTCCTGGAAAGCCAGCTCCTGTACCAATATCCATTACATTTTTACCTTCTTGCAAATATTTAGATATAATTAAGCTATCTATAAAATGTTTAGTTATTATTTCATTTGCTTCAGTAATTGCTGTTAAATTTATCTTTTTATTCCATTCTACTAATAAATTCATATATGTGTAAAATTGTTTTACTTGAACATCAGATATATCAATAGATAAATTCTTTAATTCTTCTTTTAATAAATTTTTAAATTGTTCGAAATCCATAATTATTCTTCCTTTTTTCCTGTTTTTTGTTCTAAATATATGAGTAAAACTGATATATCAGCTGGTGAAACTCCTGATATTCTTGATGCTTGGCCTATAGATGATGGCTTTATTTTATTCAACTTTTGTCTTGCTTCTAATCTTAATCCATCTATTTTACTATAATCTATATCCTCTTTTAATAGTTTTCTTTCTAATTTTTCAAATTTTTTTACTTGATCTTCTTGTAATCTTATATATCCTTCATATTTTATTTGAATTTGTACTTCATTTCCTATACTATCGTCTATTTCTGGTCTGTTTTCATCTATTTCTTTTAAATTTTCGTAAGTTAACTCTGTTCTTTTTAATAAATCTGCCAATTTTACGCCTGTAGTGATAGGTGTTGAATTATGATTTTCTAAAAACTCATTTACTTTTTCAGATGGTTTTACTACTGTTTTTCTTAGTCTTTCTTTTTCTTGCTCTATTTTACTCTTTTTTTCTAAGAATTTTTGATATCTTTCTTCAGAAATTAATCCTACCTCATGCCCTATATCTGTAAGTCTTAAATCTGCATTGTCTTGTCTCAATAATAGCCTGTATTCAGCTCTTGAGGTCATCATTCTATATGGTTCATTTGTTCCTTTAGTTACTATATCATCTATTAGTACTCCTATATATGCTTGTGATCTATCTATTATAATTGGAGTTTTATTTTGTAATTTGCGACCTGCATTAATTCCAGCAATAATACCTTGTGCAGCAGCTTCTTCATATCCTGATGTCCCATTAATTTGTCCTGCAAAAAACATTCCACTTATTGTCTTATGTTCTAATGATAACTTTAATTCTTGAGGATCTATGCAGTCATATTCTATAGCATATGCAGGTCTAGTAAATTCAACATTTTCTAGTCCTGGAATTGTTCTATACATAGCAATTTGTACATCTTCTGGAAGAGAAGAGCTCATCCCTTGGACATACATTTCGTCAGTATCTACTCCCATTGGTTCTATAAAAATCTGATGTCTTTCTTTATCTGCAAATCTAACAACTTTATCTTCTATAGAAGGGCAATATCTTGGTCCTGTACCTGTAATCTCACCAGAATATAATGGAGACCTATTTAAATTTGCTCTTATTATATCATGTGTTTTTTGGTTAGTATATGTTAAAAAGCATGGTAATTGTTCTTTTTCTTTGTCTATTTTGTCATCAAAAGAAAAAGCTTCTGGATTTTTATCCCCTTCTTGTATCTCCATTTTAGAAAAATCAATAGAATTTTTGTTAACTCTTGCAGGAGTTCCTGTCTTAAATCTTAATAGGGTTATTCCTATCTTTTTTAAAGTATCTGAAAGTTTTATTGATGGAAAAACTCCATCTGGTCCGCTTTCAAATGAAGTCTCTCCTATATAAATTTTTCCCTTTAAATATGTTCCTGTAGCTAAAATTATACATTTAACATTATAAATAGCACCAACATTTGTCTCTAACCATTTAACTTCATTGTTTTCTACACCTATATCCACAATTTCAGCTTGCTTTAAGTATAAATTTTTTTGTTTTTCTAAAGTATGTTTCATTTCCATCTGATATCTTTTCCTGTCTGCTTGGGCACGCAAAGAGTACACAGCAGGACCTTTAGATGTATTTAACATCCTCAACTGTGTATAAGTTTTGTCTATATTTTTTCCCATTTCGCCCCCCAGACAATCTATTTCTCTTACTAGATGTCCTTTAGAACTGCCGCCAATATGTGGATTACATGGCATATTAGCTACTGCTTCCAAACTAATTGAAAACAATAAAGTTTTATATCCCATCCTTGCTGTTGCTAAGGCTGCTTCGCATCCCGCATGTCCTGCTCCAATTACTGCTACATCAAAATCTCCAGCTTGATACTTCATTTTTTACTACAACTCCTCTATTATTTTTAAACACATTAAAAGAATATCAAAATTGCGTTCGCATTTTTTCCGCTAATGCGTTCGCATTTTCACATTTTATCCACATGTTTTCTCAATGTTTCACGTTTAATCTTCGATTATCTCGTTTTTTCTCCGTTTTCCTATGCTAGTTAACATAATATAGAGAACATTATTTTCCCAAACAAAATTTAGAAAATATTTCATTAATTATATCTTCTGAAACATTATCTCCTGTTATTTCTCCTAAATCTTCTAATGTTTGCTTTATGTATATAGCTAAAATGTCCTCTGTTTGTCTTTCTTTTGCTACGTTTATTGCTTCTTTTATACTTTTAACAGCTTTATCTATCTGGTTTTTGTGTCTTACATTTGTTATTACAGTTTCATTTGTTGCCTCTATTTTATTTATATTAAACATTTTTATAATTTCATTATATAAATCTTCTATTCCCTCTTTTGTTACAGCTGATATCTTTACAACTGGTTTATTAACTTTTAATATTTCTTCTCTATTTTCAGCTTTTTTATCTTCCTTATCTATTTTATTTAGTACAATAATTGCATTTTTACTTTTAATTATATCTAATATTTTTATATCTTCATTATCTAACTCTTTAGAATTATCTATTATTGCAATTACCAGATCTGCATCTTCTGCTATCTTTAGAGCTTTTTCTACTCCTATTTTTTCAATAACATTATCCGTATCTCTTATTCCTGCCGTATCTATTATTTTTAGAGGAATATCCTTTATAGTAATAAATTCCTCAATAGTGTCTCTTGTTGTGCCTGCATATTCGCTTACAATGGCTCTATCTTCCTTTAATATAGCATTTAAAAGAGATGATTTACCTGCATTTGGTTGCCCTATAATTGCTGTTTTTATTCCTTCTCTTATTAACTTTCCTGTATGGAAACTTTCTTCCAACTTTATTAAGTCTTCTCTTACTTCATTTAAAACTCTTATTGTTTTTTCTTCTGTTAATTCTTCTATATCATATTCGGGATAGTCTATTGAAGCTTCTATATCTGCCATAATATCTAGAATTTTAAATTTTATAGAATTAATCTTTCTTGATAGCTCTCCCTGTAACTGATTTAAAGACTCATGGGCTTCTCTATCACTTTTAGCATTAATAAGTTCTATTACAGATTCAGCTTGTGATAAGTCTATTCTTCCATTTAAGAATGCTCTCTTTGTAAATTCCCCAGGTTCTGCAAGCTCTGCTCCATTTTTTAAACATTGTTCTAAAATTTTTCTTTCTACTACTATACCACCATGTGAATTAATTTCGCACATATTCTCTCTTGTATAGCTTTTAGGATTTTTAAAAAATGATACTAATACTTCATCTATTTTCTCTTTTGTTTCTGCATTTACAATATATCCATATTTAATTGTATAGCCTTTAATGTTATTCCAGTCTAATTCTTGTGGTGTAACAAATATCTTTTTTAGAATTTCAAAACATTTTTCTCCACTCATTCTAATAATTCCAATTCCACCACTTCCTGTTGCTGTAGATATTGCAGCTATTGTTTCCACTTTTTTCACCTCTATTAGTATATTTTAAATAAAAGAAGTCAAGGTTAGAGTATAGTTTATAAACTAAAATCTGAACTTTGACTTCCGATTCTTCTATATTTAATTACTACATTTAAATTACATTTATTACTACATTTTTTGCTACGTTTTAAGTTCGTATATATTATACTATATATTTTTTCATTTTTCTACACTTTTTTACAAATTTTTTAATTTTTTTATCAAAAAGTTAAAATTAACTAAATATATACTATTTTTTTCTTATTATAACCCTTCTATAAGGCTCCTCTCCAACACTGTTTGTTACAACTTCTTCGCTATCTTGCAATGCTGTATGAATTATTTTCCTTTCATATGCATTCATTGGTTCTAACTTAAATGGTTTTCCATTTCTTATAACTGTTTTCTCTACTTTCTTAGCTAATATTTCTAATGATTTTTTTCTTTTTTCCTTATAATCTAATATATCTAATATAATTCTTACTCTTTCCTTTGTATCTTTATTGGCTATAGCAGATATTATATTTTGAAATGCTTCTAAAGTCTCTCCCCTATAACCTATTAATTCAGAAGCTTTCTCTCCTGTTACTTCTACATAAATAGTGTCCTCTTTTATTTCTGTATTGTATTGTACATTTTCTAAATTATTAATAAAATTATTTAAAAAATTTTTAGTAGTATTTAAAGCTTTTTCTAAATCTTTTTCATCTATTTTTACTTCTCTATGTTCTTTTTTTCCACCTTTTAATGTTAACTCAACTTTTACAACTCTTGGAGCAAGAATATCAAAGAAACTCTTTTTTTCTTCTTCTAAAACTTTTACATCAACATCTTTTTTTGTAACTCCTAATTTTTTTAATCCATTTTCAATAGCTTCGTTTGTTGTTTTTCCTTCAGAAATAATACTATTTTGCATCAGAAACTGCCTCCTTCTTTTCTTTATAACTCATTACTTTATTAATAATTAATCTTTCTATAATCATTAAAACATTACTTACTAACCAATATAATGCAAGTCCTAAAGGTGCTATTATAGCAATCATTACAGCCATTATTGGCATCATATACATCATACTCTTGTTCATTTGTTCCATAGGATTTATTTCTTCTTCCTCTTGAACTTTTCCGTCTTCTACAACAATTTCTTTTTTCTTATCTTTATTGGCTTGTTTCTTTTGCATACTTATCGTCATCCTTACGGAAATAACAGATGTAAGGATATACAATAAAGGAATAATATATACTCTCCAATCATTTAAACTTTGAGTTGGAACTTTACTTAAATCTATTCCTAAAAAATCCATATTTATCTGAACAGCTGAATCAGTTGCTCCTTTTTGTTCTATTATAGCGATTTCTGGATAAGCAGTTCTTGTTTCTGCATTTTGTGATATCTCTTGTTTATAATTATTTATAATTTCTGGATCTACCTTTTTCATATATGTAAGCGGTTGACTCACTAACCAGAACATAGATAAAATAATTATAAGCTGAATAATAGAACTAAAACAGCCACTAAAAGGACTCATTTTTTCTGTTTTATATAAGTTCATCATTTCTTGATTTAATTTTTCAGGATTATTTTTATATTTAACCTGCAAAATTTTCATTTGCTCTTGTAATTTTGCCGTTTTTTTCATTGTTGACTGTTGCTTTATTGTTATAGGTATTAAAATAATTCTTAATAATATAGATAAAATAATAATGGCTATACCATAATTGTTAAAAAATTCGTAAAGCCAATTCAATACATAACCAAATAAACTCGAAATAGCGCCCATAAACTCTTCCTCTCTATTTTAATGGATCATATCCGCCTTTAGAAAACGGATTACATTTTAAAATTCTTTTTGTTCCAAGCATACATCCTTTAATTACTCCATACTTTTCTATTGCCTGTTTTGTATATTCTGAACATGTAGGATAATATTTACAATGTATGCCAAAAAAAGATAATATTGGTGAAATGAATTTTTTATAAAACTTAATTAATCCTAAAATTACTATTTTCATTATAAAATACCTATCTTCTTAAATATAGATTTCATATCGTTCCCTATCTTAAAAAAATCTGCTTCATGAAAATCTGCTTTTTTATTCCACAAAAATACAATATTATAGCCTTGTTTAAGGTTATTTTTTATTAACCTGTAATTTTCTCTTATTAATCTTTTTAATCTATTTCTCTTTACTGCTTTACACAATTTTGTACTTATAGCTATTCCTATTCTATTTTCGTTTATCTTATTTTTAGATACATATATAATAATTTGCTTACCTAAATAAAATTTTCCTTTATTTAAAACATTTTTAAATTCGTAATTTTTTTTTAAAGTTTTTATTTTCCTCATATTCACATCACTTAATAATTATCTTAAAAAAGTCCACTAAAATTGTGGACTTAACATTATGCGCTTAATTTTTTTCTTCCTTTAGCACGTCTAGCTTTTAAAATATTTCTACCTGATCTAGTTTTCATTCTCTTCATAAAACCATGTTCTTTTTGTTCTTGTCTCTTTTTTGGTTGATATGTTCTTTTCATTTTGCACCTCCTAAAACTTTATATAAACCGCAAACGGATTATTCCTATTTTTTCATACTGAGTATTATACACCGGAAATTACTAATATGTCAAGTATTATAAATAATTTTAAGATTTTTTTTCTTTTTTATTGACTATACTGTTCAATTTTTGATATGATATACATTGTTATAATTATCAACATAATGTGGATAATTATGTGTATAACTTTTATGTAATTCTATATTACCATCACATTTTGGAAGGACTGAATCGTAATGAATAATAAAGAATTAAGCGAACTACTAACAAAAGCAAAAGATCTTTTAAAAGATGAAGTAACTAAAATATCTTATGAAACATGGATTAAAGATTTAGAAATCGAAAGTGCTGAAAATGGTAATATTGTATTAGTTGCAAATACAGTTTTTCAAAAAGATTCTATTATGTCTAGATACTATGATTTGTTTAAAAATACATTTAGATTTCTAACAAACAAAGAATGGGACATTAATGTTATCTTAAAATCAGATGATAGTACTCCTATGCAGGAGACTTCTAATTTAGAGCAATCAACAAATTCTTATGTAAACCCAAATTCAAACCTTAATCCAAAGTATACTTTTGATACATTTGTTGTTGGTAACAATAACAGATTTGCTCATGCTGCAGCATTAGCAGTTGCTGAAGCTCCAGCAAAATCTTACAATCCACTTTTTGTATATGGTGGATCTGGGTTAGGAAAAACACATTTAATGCATGCTATCGGAAACGAAGTTCTAAAAAATAATAAAACATTAAATGTATTATATGTAGATTCTGAAAAATTTACTAATCAACTAATAAATGCAATAAAAGATTCAAAAACAGAGCAATTTAAAAATAAATACAGAAATATAGACGTATTATTAATTGATGATATTCAATTTATAGCAGGAAAAGAAAGAATACAAGAAGAATTTTTCCATACTTTTAATAGTTTACATGGTAGTGGAAAACAAATAATTATATCTAGTGATAGACCTCCAAAAGATATTCCTTTACTAGAGGATAGATTAAAATCACGTTTTGAGTGGGGATTAATTGCGGACATTTCTAATCCTGACTATGAAACACGTTTTGCTATATTAAAAAAGAAAGCTCAATTAGATAACATATATATTGATGATGAAATTTTATCTAATATTGCTACAAAAATAGATTCAAATATTAGGGAGTTGGAGGGGACTTTAAATAGACTTATTGCAACATCCTCTTTAACACAAGCACCAATTACTATGGAAATGTCAGAAAGAGCAATAAATGATGTAGTAAAAAATAAAGAAAAAGTTCTTTCTTATGATTTAATACAAGAAACTGTAGCAAAATATTTTAATATAACTGTTAATGATTTAAAAGGGTCTAGACGTTCAAATGATATTGCCCTTCCAAGACAAATTGCTATGTATCTATGTAGGACAATTGCACAAATGTCTACAAATGCTATAGGCTCTTGTTTTGGTAAAAGAGATCACTCAACAGTACTACATGCTTGTAATAAAATAGAGAAAGATATAAAACAGGATAATAATTTAAAAATGGTTGTGGATAGTGTGAAAAACTTAATCACTTCCAGTGATAATAACAAGTAAATAAGTTTTTTGAAATTTTTGTTTGGAAGAGCATTTGTTTGAAAAAACAATCGCATCTCTTCTTACGGAAATGGTACATTAGATATCCACACCCACTTGTGAATTTCGTGTAAATAACTTGTTGATATCTAATTTATACCCAACTAAAAATTGAAAGTGTAGATAACTTATCCACTTATCCACAGAGTTATCCACATGTTATAACTTAAGGAAATAGACACTTGCGATAGTTATCCACTAAATCCACATGACCTACTATTACTACTACTAAATATATATTAATTATTATTATAAAAGGAGTTGAATTAAAATGAAATTCGTTTGTGAAAAGGATAATATCCTTAAAGCTATTAATTCCGTAACAAAAGCAGTTACTGTTAGAACAACAATGCCTATATTAGAAGGAATATTAATTCAAACAAATGATAACGAAGTAAAATTTACAACATATGATTTAGAGTTAGGTATAGAATATATTATTAATTGTAATGTTCAAGAACAAGGAAGTACAGTTGTTAATAGTATAATGTTTAGTGAAATTATTAGAAAATTACCTGACTCAGATATAAAAATAACTTTAAATGAAAACAATTTATTAGTAATAGAGTGTGAAGGTTCATTATATAAATTAGCAACAATGAATCCAGAAGAATTTCCAGAATTACCAAAAATAAATGTAGAAAATTCTTTAGAAATAGAACAAAATTCATTAAAAGAAATGATAAGAAAAACAATCTTTGCTGTTAGTACTGAAGAAAATAGACCAATATTTACAGGTTGTTTATTTGAAATAAAAAATAATAGATTAAATGTAGTAGCTGTAGATGGATTTAGATTAGCATGGAAAACAAAAATGTTACAACAAACAGTAAATGATTTTGCAGCGGTAATTCCAGGAAGAAGCTTAAATGAAATAAACAAAATAATTTTAGACTCATTTGATACTATTAAAATAGGAGTTGCAAAAAATCAAGCTTTATTTGAAATGGAAAATTGTAAAATAGTTACTAGATTATTAGATGGAGAATTTTTAAATTATTCAAGTGTTATTCCAACAACATGGGAAACAAGAATAAGAGTTGATAAAAATGCGATACAAGATTGTTTTGAAAGAGTAAGCTTAATTTCATCTTCAAGTATAGAAAAAGAAAAGAAATATCCTGTAAAAGTAACAATAGATATTGGAAAAGTAACAATTTCTTGTACAAACCAAACTGGAGATGCAAAAGAAGAAATGTATGTAACAACAGAGGGACAAAACTTAGAAGCAGGATTTAATCCAAAATACTTCTTAGATGCGTTAAGAGCAATTGATGACCAAGAAATATTCATTAACTTTGGTACAAGCATTTCACCATGTATTATAAAACCTGTGGAAGAGGGAGATTATACATACATGATTCTACCTATTAGAATGAAAGAATAAAACTTAAATAAATAAGGACATAAAGATGTATATAGAAAAAATATGTTTAAATAATTTTAGAAATTATGAAGAGCAAATAATTGAATTTAATAAAAATATAAATGTTATTTATGGAGATAATGCACAAGGAAAAACAAATATTTTAGAAGCTATATTTTTATGTGCTTTTGGAAAATCTTTTAGAACAAATAAGGAAAAGGAATTAATAGAAATAGGAAAAGAATTTTTAGATGTATCAGCTTTTTATAAAAAAAGCGATAGAGACGGAAAAATTCAAATAAATATATCTGATAAAAAAAATGTAAAATTAAATGGAGTAAAATTAAAAAAATTAAGTGAACTTTTAGGAAATATTAATGTAGTAATTTTTACTCCAGATGATATAAATATTTTAAAAGATGGTCCAGCAAAAAGAAGAAGATTCTTAGATATGATGATAGGTCAATTAAGACCAAATTATGTTTTTGTATTAAATCAATATTTGAAAACAATAGAACAAAGAAATAATTATTTAAGACAAATAAAAGAACAAAATATTTCAACAGAAATGTTAGAAATATGGAATGAGAAACTAGCAGAATATGCAGTAAAAATTTTTGAATATAGATATGAATTTATAGAAAAAATAAAAAACAAAATAAATGATATTCATAAAAATATAACAGATGGAAATGAAGAAATAAAAATAGAATATACGTCAGACTGTTCTAATAAAGAAAAATATTTGAATTTATTAAAAGAAAGAACAAAATTAGATATAATAAAGGGATATACAACAAAAGGAATTCATAGAGATGATTTTGTTGTATACATAAATAATAAAGAAGTAAACATATATGGCTCTCAAGGACAGAATAGAACTGTAATTCTTACTTTAAAATTATCAGAATTACAAGTTATATATGATGAAATAGGAGAGTACCCAATATTATTATTGGACGACTTTATGTCAGAACTAGATGAAAAAAGAAGAACTAATTTTTTAAACAATATAAAAGATACACAAGTTATAATAACATGCACTGATAAAATAGATTTAGATAATTTAAATTATAAATTATTTAATGTAAGAAAAGGAGAAATATATTAATGTATGTACATATTGGTAAAGAATGTGTAATAAACTCAGATAATATTGTGGCAATTTTTAATATTAAAGCTATTACAAAGAAAAAAGAATTAAAAGAAATTTGCAATAATATGAGAATTAGTGATAATATAATAGATGTATCAGAAAATAATAAAAAAACTTTAATACTATATAAAATAAATAAAAACATAAAAGGATATATAACAAATATATCTTCAAATACTATTGCGAAAAGATGCAATTTAAAAGTATGTTAGTTTCTATATTATATATAATTAAAGCTAAGGCTAAGGAGGAAAAAATTAATGGAAAAATTTGAGCATGAATATAATGCAGAACAAATACAAGTTTTAGAGGGATTAGAAGCTGTAAGGAAAAGACCTGGAATGTATATAGGAAGTGTTTCTATAAGAGGATTACATCATTTAGTATATGAAATTGTAGATAACTGCGTAGATGAAGCTTTAGCTGGTTATTGTACACAAATAAATATAAAAATAGAGCCAGGAAATATTATATGTGTAGAAGATAATGGTAGAGGAATTCCAGTAGATATACATCCTAAAACTAAAATTTCAGCAGCAGAAACAGTTTATACAAAATTACATGCAGGTGGAAAATTTGGTGGAGATAGTGGATATAAAGTATCTGGAGGACTTCATGGTGTTGGTGCATCTGTTGTTAATGCATTATCTGAATGGACAGAAGTAACTATTCAAAGAGACGGTGGCATTTTTGAAATGAAATTTAACAGGGGAAAAACTGTTGAATCATTAAAAAGAATAGGAGACTCAAATAAAACAGGAACAAAAGTTAGATTTTTAGCAGATGGAACTATATTTGAAACACTAGATTATAATTTTGATACCTTAGAGGAAAGATTTAGAGAAATTGCTTTTTTAACAAAAGGTTTAAAAATTACAATAGAAGATTTAAGAGTAGAACCAAATAAGAAATCAGAATTTCATTTTGAAGGCGGAGTAAATTCTTTTGTTGAGTACTTAAATAAAAATAAAGAAAAAATAAATGCAAAGCCTATTTATATAGAAAAAGATGGAGAAGTACCTACAGAAATAGCTATACAATATACAACAGCATATTCAGAAAATATATTAACATTTGTTAATAACATTAATACAATAGAAGGTGGAACCCACTTAGAAGGATTTAAAAGAGGGTTAACAAAAGCATTTAATGATTATGCAAGAAGTCATAATATATTAAAAGAAAAAGATAGCAACTTACAAGGTGAAGATATAAGAGAAGGAATTACAGCTGTAGTTTCTGTAAAAGTAAGAGAACCACAATTTGAAGGACAAACAAAAACAAAACTTGGAAATAGCAATGTTGCAGGAATTGTATCTACTTTAGTAAATGATGCATTATCAACATTCTTAGAAGAAAATCCATCTGTAGCAAAGGCAATACTTGAAAAATGTATTAGTGCTTCAAGAGCGAGAGAAGCAGCAAGAAAAGCAAGAGAACTAGTAAGAAGAAAATCTGCATTAGAATCTACGACTTTACCAGGAAAATTAGCAGATTGCAGTAGCAAAAACGCAGAAGAATGCGAAATATATATAGTAGAGGGAGACTCAGCAGGTGGTAGTGCAAAACAAGGAAGAGATAGAAAATTCCAAGCAATACTTCCTCTATGGGGAAAAATGTTAAATGTAGAAAAATCAAGAGCAGACAAAATTTATAACAATGAAAAATTGCAACCAGTTATATTAGCAGTAGGAGCAGGAATTGGAAACGATTTTGATATTACAAAAATAAGATATGGAAAAGTTATAATAATGGCAGATGCCGATGTTGACGGTGCACATATTAGAACATTACTATTAACATTTTTCTTTAGATATATGAGACCATTAATAGAAAATGGAAATGTATATTTAGCACAACCACCATTATATAAATTGTCTAAAAAAGGTATGCAAGATATATATTGCTATACAGACGAAGATTTGGATAAAGCATTTAAAGACTTAGCAGAAAAGGGAATTGCAAGAGATAGCGTGGCTATTCAAAGATATAAAGGTTTAGGAGAAATGAATCCAGAGCAATTATGGGATACAACAATGAACCCAGAAAGTAGAATTCTAATTCAAGTAAAATTAGAAGATGCACAAAAAGCAGATGAAACATTTACAATGTTAATGGGAGACGAAATTGGTCCAAGAAGACAGTTTATAGAAGAAAATGCTAAATACGTTAGAAATTTGGATATTTAGAGTTTAAAAATTTAATAAAAAATAGTAATTATCCACAGAATAAGAACAACATGTGGAAAAACATATTAAAAATTAACAAAAAAGTTGATAAATTAAAGAAATAAATTTATTAAATATTTTAACAGCCGAGATGATTTTATTCATCTCGGCTGTTATCAGTAAAGCCTATATTAATCTTCAGCTAAAACTAATATTCCAAATATCTAACCTAATATATATTGCTATATAAATAAGCTATTAATCTAAAATATTAATCAGTCGCTTGAATACAAATATATTCATAATAACCATATTCATCCCTGTAGGACTAATAACAATCATTATCAAATATAAGAATACTCGTAACTTTGAATATATTTTACATATTTTCAACTGTAGAATAAATAGAGGATAAAGAGCAAATGAAAGAGAAAAAAACACAAAAGTTACAGCTTAAATACAAAAAATATACTCGCATCGCCGACAATTAATAATCTAAAATAAAACTATTAATTATCTTTGCTCGAACAATATAAAACTATAAACTAATCTTATAAAGCTCTTATTTCAACTAATATAAACCTTATATTCTTATTATGTAACAAAATAAAAAAATTATTCAAAAATATATTAAAAAATATAAAATATAAAATAATAACAAATAAAGAAAAAATTAAAAAATTAATTTAAATTAATCAAAATTAGTTAAAATTTTAATACGTTAACAAATAAAAAGGAATAAATAATTCCTCAGACTGTTGACAAAGTTCAAAAAATTTTGTTAATAGTCTTTTCTTTTGGCAT